>NPIF01001569.1_pt1 | contig 253389 bp, 241 predicted proteins | sample 8637461 | NCBI WGS metagenome assembly NPIF01 (sample SAMN07420641, study PRJNA396082) | bioreactor metagenome | isolation source: sample BR12 brine-fed electro-methanogenic bioreactor BR | place: Japan: Kochi | collected 2016-12-09 | reverse complement strand
GAATGAATTATTGTTGTCCATAAAACCGAACATGTAGGGTTCATCGACAATGACCATGCGTCGACTGTGCTTGCCCAGTTCCAGTTGTAACGATATATCCTGTGCGAATACCTGTTCATCACAACCATTGAATCGCTCAAGTAGCGAACGGCTGACCATTATTCCCATGCCAATTTGTCGATTGAGAATAATGTGTTCCAACGGTTTATCAATAACCCGGTGTTTCGGGTGTTCTGATAGCCGGGGAATATGTGGATTGATCTCTTTCTGACAAGGTCTTCCGCCATAAGCACCATACGCCATGTCCGCATTATGCGTCTGCATCAACGCAACCAGGGTTTCGATGGTGGTCTCGGCAAGAACGTCGTCGCCATCCACCATTAAAATAAACTCACCTTCCGCGTGCATCAATCCCTGATTCAAGCGGACGGCTGGTCCGGCATTATTTGTATTCCGGACGATTTTAAGATTGCTCTGTTGCTCTTTTATCGCTGACAGTATGTCCACTGAATTATCAGTGGATGCGTCGTCAACAAATATCAGTTCCAATGGAGACTGTGTGACCTGCTTGTTGTAGGAATCCACTACAAGGGGTAGGTAAGCTTCTTTATTGAATACAGTAACGACTATGGATACTAATGGTTTTGTCCTGTTCATGAGTGTCGGCTACTGATGCATTATTAATTGAGATAGGTTTTGTTCTGGAGTCTTGTCAGCTGTTGTTCACTGATGACGGGTATCAAAACTAACTCCGGTACATGTGTTCATAATGGGCTCATCTGATTATTGTCGCTTCTGTTTGTTTCCTCTTCACGGGCAGCAAGTACTCCATAAATAAGCCCAACCGGTATCCAGAAGATGAACCAGATCTCTTTCTCCCGGTTGATCAGATACGGGTTATCTGTCAGACATAGGAGTAATACGATTGCTATTAACAGCAGGTAGTAAAAGTTCTTCCGGGTTCTGATGACAAGCGTGGTAATCGCGTAGAAAAATAGCAACAGGCCTATGATCCCCGTATGGAATAACAGGGAAAAATAGAGGCTGTGAGGATGGGCCACTAGGTGAAGCCCCGTCATCTCTGCAGCACTAGCACCCGCTGCTGTGTCGGAGAAAAGTGTCGCCTGGCCCATTCCGAGCAACCAGTGATCATCAAGATTGCTGATTACGGCATTCCACATGTCTAGTCGATAGACATTCCTGTGTAATAACTGGTGGATAACGGGAGTCTCTACGTAGATGAATACCACCGCTATAGCTGATATCAGGATGCCGACTGCCAGATAGGGATACCACTTACGTAAGTTGTCTATCTTCGAAAGAAGGATAACTGCACAACCGATCAGCATCGTGATTATCACGGAACGGCTGCCGGAAAGTATGACGTAGATTAAAGTACAAGTGCCGGCAATGCCGAGTAGTATCTGGCTACTCTGGCGGGCGGTAGCCAAGGCCACGAAAAACAGGACCAGAAAAATGGAGCCGCCTTGGATTGGATTTTGCAATAATTTACTGATACCGGAAATTCTGACTGCACCAGGGGTGTAAAATAAATAGTAAATAATTGAAATAGTGGTGCCCGCAACTATCAGACAGAATAATATCCTGGAAAAATCGATTTGTGATTTTTCTATAGACCGTCCCAGCGCGAAACAAGTAATGAAGAAGAGCGTGGTTCGGATCATTTTTCCGGCTACCGTCAGCTTATCCCCGCCCGACGCCTCCGACCAGGCCACGGAGACCAGAATAAATAGCAACAATAATAGGAACGGCGCTAAGGTACGCAATCCTGCATAAGTGTTATGAAATGCGTCCTTCAGGATACGATAGCTGGCTGGAATTATTGCCAGATAAAACACGCCTTTATAGAGGCCGGAGACAGGCTGGCAGACCGCGAGTCCAATAAAGACGAGGAAAAGTGCGGTAATGATGCTTTCGTTGTTGTATTTTGTTTGAAGCATTTAAAGTCCATCTCTTCTGGCAGTTGTCCAAATGCCGGTTACGATATTGAACGATGTTTGACTGGACATGATCAAGTTGTGCTGTATTGGGGGTTCATCAATGTCCCTACTATGCTCGTCACTTATTGTGTATAAACGGCCAAATCGTCTGGCCTTTTAGCACCCTATCAATCTCAATAAACCACCGTTTCACCCGCTGGCCTTGTCTTAAATCGCCGGTGAATCCAGAAATACTGCTCGGGTGCCTCCAGGATCGCCTGTTCAAGGAGGGTGTTGAGGCGTCGGGTATCCTGTTCATCGTCACCGCTGCCAAATGCTTCCAGTGGCGGGTGTACGGTGATCACATAACTGCCATCGGCTTCGCGTTTGGGGAAGTAGGCGATAACGATCGCCTTACCCAGCGCGGCAAAGCGCGACGTGGCGGTGATGGTGGCGGCCGGGATGCCAAAAAACGGGATGAACAGGGCATGGTCCAGGCCGTAGTTCTGATCATAGGCGTAGAAAATCGACTCTCCACGGCGCAGACGACGGGTCATGGCGCGGGTCTCATCCCGCTTCAGCAAAGGGGAGAGGCGGCGCTGACGGGCGCGCAGTAGCAGCAGATCCATCAGTGGGTTCTTCATTGGCCGGTAGAGCGCGCCGGTCGGCTTGTTATGCAGGCCGAGCATATGGCCGGTCAGTTCCATCATGCTGAAGTGGCCGGTGACCAGCAGTATGCCTGCGCCGGTCTCCCGGGCCCGCTGGATGTGCTCCAGGCCCTCGATCCTGACCCGGCGGCTTAGCTCTTCATCGCTTCCCCACCAGGAGAGGGCTGTTTCGAAAATCCCCATGCCAATGGCTTCGAAATGCTTCTGAAGCAACTGCTCCTGCTGTTTCGGGGTGAGTTCCGGAAAGCAGAGGCGGATATTGGTGCGTGCAATATGGACCCGGCTTTTCAGCAGGTATCGCGCTACCCGGCCCAGTTGTCGACCGATGGCCAACTGGGTGCTGAACGGCAGCAGGCTGAGCAGCCTGAGAATTCCCAGCCCGATCCAGGTGGGCCAGAACCGGGGATGGGCAAAGCGTTGCCACGGAAATCGGTCTTGCCGGGGTATATCAGTGCTCATGGGGGTATTCATCCAGCGGAAAACTGGAGTTGGTGGAGTTTTTTATAGAGGCCGTCCTGTGCGAGCAGTTCTCTGTGGGAGCCTGATTCAATAATACGTCCATCCTTCAGCACCACAATACGGTCGGCATTTTCAATAGTGGAGAGCCGGTGCGCGATAGTGATGGTGGTGCGGCCGGCGCGGAGTCGTTCCATCGCCTCCTGAATCAATTGTTCAGACTCGGTGTCCAGGGCTGAGGTGGCCTCGTCGAGGATCAGGATGGGCGCGTCCTTCAACAGGGCCCGGGCAATGGCCAGTCGCTGGCGCTGGCCGCCAGAGAGCCTTACCCCGTTATCCCCGATGGTGGTATCGAACGCTTCCGGCATCTGTTCGATGAATTCGAGTGCATTGGCGGCCTGTGCCGCTGCCCGGATCTGTTCTTCCGTAGCCTGGCTGTTAATGCCGTAGGCGATATTGGCCCGGATGCTGTCGTTAAACAGAAAGACATCCTGGGAGACCAGGGAGACGTTGGCCCGCAGTACCGACAGGGGCAGGTCGCAGATATCGGTCTGGTCGATCAGAATCTGCCCCCGGCTGGGACGGTAAAACAGCGGGATCAGGCTGGCCAGGGTGGTCTTGCCGCTGCCGGAAGGGCCAACCAGGGCAATGTTTTCGCCTGGATTTACCTTCAATTGAATGTTTTCCAGCGTGGGGCTGGATGCGCTCTGGTCATCAGTTGCCGGCTTTTCCGCATAGTGGAATTCCAGATTGCGCCACTCCAGCAACCCCCTGGGTGAGGGCAGCTCTGTCTTGCCCTGATCCGGTTCCGGTTGTTCATCGAGCAGGGCAAATACGCTCTCAGCGGCCGCGAGTCCCCGCTGCAGCTCGTTATTTATGCTGGTCAGTTTCTTCAGTGGCGAGAGGATCATGGCCATGGCGCCAAAGAAGGCCACGAACTCGCCGACGGTAAAGCCGCCGGTTGCCGACTGCTGGGCGGACAGGTAGGCCAGCAGTGCCAGCCCACTCACGGCTACCAGCTGGTTCACCTGCACACTGCTGTTGTGGGCCAGTGCCGCCTTCATTTTGAACTGGCGCACCTTGTTGGCCGACTCGAAAAAGCGGCGTGCTTCATGCTCCTGGCCACCAAACAGCTTGATCACTTTGCTGCCGGTGATGACCTCTTCCAGGACGTGGGTCATCTCGCCCATGCGTTTTTGCAGTGACCGGTTGATTGTGCGTAAGCGCTTACTTACTGTCTGTACGAAGAAAGCAACGGCTGGAATCAACGCGAAGGCAATCAGGGTAAGCTTCCAGTTGAGATAGAGCATCAGGCCCAGCAGTCCGATGATGGATACCGAGTCCCTGATCAGGGTGACGATCACAGTCGAGGCGGAGCTGGTCAGTTGCTCCACGTCATAAGTCACTTTCGACAGCACTACGCCGGCGGAATTATTGTCGTAAAAGCGTGTGGGCAGCACCAGCAGCTTCTGCAGCATTAGCTCCCGCAGATTGAGCACCACCCGGGTGGCGACTGCCTCCATGGCCATCGAGCTGACAATGGTCGCCACCCCCTGGATCAGGGCCAGGGCTATCAGCATCAGCGGCACCAGGATGATCATTTGCGGATCTTTGGCGACAAAACTGCCGTCCAGCAGCGGTTTCATCAGGTAAGGCATGGCGGGTTGGGTGGCCGCCAATACGATCGTGCCGAGAACAGAGATCAGGAAGATCCGCCAGTGCGGGCGCACATGTTGCAGGAGCCGTTTGTATTGGGCCAGGGATGTCATCTGCTCAGTTGTTACGCCAGGGTATTATTAAGTGACTGTTTAAAAAGGGAGTATTGGAGGCGACGCAGGGCGCATGATAACCGAAAACAACCATCGCGTGCACAGGTTTTTCGAGTTGGGCAGATTCTGGTTTGGCTTGAAATATCGTAACAATGTTCGGACATAGTGGCTGGCAAGAGCGAGTGCGGTGACCAGATGCCCTTTAAGGGGAATGATTCCAAGGATTTAAGAGCTTTTTGCCCGGTTCCAAGGATGGGATGTTTAGGTACGGATCCTGTTGCTAGATTATGGCCAGGCGCCCATCTTTTTCATTCGCGAGATGTTGTTTGCTGATCAGGTTGAGAAGGAAAATAACCCGGTTTTCAGCGCGTTTCTCAGCGAAAATTGCTTCGCAGTCGGTAGATGTCGGGTCTCCGCCGCCTGCTTGCTTAGGGGTGTTAGGTAGCCTGGCTGTGCCCCGGTAAGCCCTGTCTGTCTCTTCATATTGCCTAATTGCCCCTACCAACTGCTCTGATATGGTGACTGGATTCATACCCATACATACCAATGAACAAGCGTCTTGGGTCGATCTGATCGCCCGCCAATAATCTGCTTCTGCTACCAAGCGCACGAAGAGGTAGCGGGGAAATAGTGGTGCAATCGAATGACTGTTCCGGGAATACGGTGGAAGTTTAGGAAGATAGGTGGTATATCCCCGCTTTTCCAGCTGATCCTTTACGGTTTGTTCCTGGTGGGGCTTGGTGTATACCAAGTGCCAGATAGCATGATTAGGCATTGAATAGTCCATAGAACAGTGATGGCGCTATTATGGTGGGAATGACCGGTGACCTGCAAGGCATTAAATGACTTGTCGAGGGAGGGCAGTCTTGCGTCCGTTGTTGGGAGCACGCCCCTGATTTTACACTGCCGGTCCGCCTGCTTTTCTGAATAGTGTTAATGGGGGGCATCGGTTAGTATAAATACTGGTGATTGTTAAGCTGGTATTTTTAATATTTCCAGATTTATAACGGCTTATGCGAGTAATTCAGAAGAGCTTTATTACTTGTTAAAAACTTCCCTTAGTGATTGTTTTAATTGAAGTTAATGCCTTTTTTGCAGGGGTTGTTGGCGGTTAGTGAAGGTATCAACCGTATGGTTGCCTGTTGGTCACGCTAACTGTCTGTTCGCTTAAGTTCTCGAGCGGCGTGCTGGTTGATGCTCCTTGGGTGACAATTGGCGGGTTCTTAAGCGGGAGTATATGTCAGGCAGCCAGAGTGGCGGTGATGAGATAGCGCCAGGCAGGTCTGATACGAGCGATTTGATTGGCAAATAGCATATTATTAGTGTGGTTATTGTTCTGTGCTGGATAAAACCTTGGCTGATAAAATTTCTCCAACTTCCGCAGCACTCATCGGTATCGGCACGTTTTTTTACGTATGACGATGCCGGTCATAAGGATATATCGAATTAATAAAAATCGGACGATTTATCAAAATGATTACAGATGTCGCCTTGGTTATTTTAACGACGAGTGAGCGCATTGGGGTTATCTGAATGGGAAAGGCAATGGACTGGCGGCTTGATCAAAATGGAGCGGGTGGATGCTGAAGGCAGGGGCGTTTTTCACGATTTATATCGTTCTTTTGTCGCTGTTTTTTTGGCAGGGCGTATTCGTGTATGAACCGTGGGGGCAGATCGAATATTTGCATGATAATGGTCTTAATTTTCAGGAGATAGTGGATCATGGGTTTTATTCCCATCCGCATTACCTGAGGTTTATTTTGACCAGTGTGCCGTTCTTTATTTCAGACGATACCGGCTTGGATATTAAGGTTGTTTATTCGCTTTACTTATTACTGTTTTCGGTATTTTTGTTTTTATCAATTCCAAAATTAGTGAGCAATATTTACAGGGTTGATATTGGCAGTATTGGCGGCATTGGATGGGGGCTTTTAATACTGATCTTGATATCACTGCTATTTATCGTAAATGGTCGGTCTGTATTCGCGCTGCTTGGTGTGGCGCTCGGCTCTATTGTTAGTTCTGGTTTAAGAAGGGAGTCGGTTGTAACAGGCGTGTTATTTTCATTTGCGTCACTGATGTTGTCATCGGTGAGTAGTGGTGTATTTATGATCTCGTACGCTTTAGTGATGACGTCCCTTTTAGGGGCGCTCTATTACAGGCGCTTCCTGCTTGCTTTTTTTCTGTTTGGTCTGCTTTATGGGTTTTATGGATTGGTGGAGCTCTATGTATTGAAGATTTTAGAGTTTTACCATGTGACCAGCATACAGGGACTAAGTAGTATTTTATCCCATGGAATTTTATCCAAAGTGGGGGTGGGGTATGGACTCCTGTTTGCCGCTTTTGTGGCGGCAGCGCTGTATATGGTGATCCGGTATATGCCTGGATTAAAAAGGCGAATCAATAAGGAATTGCTCCTGATTGTTTTTATAATAGCGGGTTTTGGCGTTTTTGGGGATCTGGCTTTGTCGATGTTAATTATACCGCTGGCCGTCGTGGTGATCGCGGTTTCGGGGCTTTGGTGTGAGTTGAATGTCGAACCACCACGCCCTTCTTTAGTCACTCGTTGAGCAGTTGCAGCCCGATTATGTCGATTCAGGATTCCGTAGGAGGGTGGAAGCGTCGTGTATTCGGTTATGCGCTGTGGATATCTGTCGGTATTCTCTTAGGTCGCCTGGCAGGATTTGCCAGGGAAAGTTCACTGGCGGCACGCTTTGGAACTACTTCCGAGGCCGATGTCGCGGTGGTACTACTGACCGTACCCGATATGCTGGTCAACATGCTTGTTGGGGGCGCTTTGGCAGTGGCCTTGATTCCGGAATTCAAGAGATTGGGAGCGGGGTATAGAGGCCAGGCGCTTTTTGTTCAAGGATCAGTAGCCATTGGCCTGGTATTTGTTCTGTTAGTCGCTGTTCTCAGCTTCTTTGCCGGTACGCTGCTTGACCTGGTTGCTCCCGGGCTTGCCCATGCTCAACGGGACTCTGCCGTGACGCTGTTGTCGCAGGTCTTGTGGGTCATACCCTTTACTACGCTGGCGGGGGTGACCACGGCTTACCTGCAGGCGAATGAGCGGTTTGTAATTCCCGCGCTAGGTACTCTTATTTATAACAGCGTATTGGTAGTGGCTATTCTTCTGCTGTTAGATCAACAAAAGCCATTAGATACCTTAATCGTGGCGATACTGGTGGCCGCGGCGTTACGCTGGATAAGCCAGTTGATGCGTATTCCCTGGAAGCCTTTAGTTCTCCGTAGTTTGCGATGGCGCATGCTGCATAGGGCGCTATTAGCGCGTTATCTTCAGGCATTAGGGGCCGGTAGTTTGATTATTCTTCTGCCAGTGATTGCGCGTGCATTAGCGAGTGAGCAGGGGGAAGGTGCTATGGCTCTTTTTAACTACGCAAATAAGCTCATTGAGTTTCCCCTCGGGGTGGGTGTCAGTGTCTTGGCGGTTGCTATTTTTCCTATGCTGAGTCACGCTTTTTCCCGCGGAGAAGATGTTACTCAGGCTATCGGTAGTTCGTTACGCATTGTTATTGTCTTGTCTCTGTCTATGGCGGTTACTCTTTATGTGTTTAGAGAGTTATTCGCCAATCTGACATTCGGGTGGGGGAATATGACGCCCGATGCGGTAGCCCGGTTAACCGGGTTATTTAGCATTGGCTTGCTTGGCTTGCCCTTGCAGGGTATTTCCAGTCTGTTGTTGGCCGTGTTTAATGCGCGCCGTGACACAATTACACCCTTGCGTATAAACATACTGGCGGTAACCATCTTTATACCGGGAGGGTTACTTGTTGCACAAAAGTTTGGTCTGGTCGGAATAATGGCATCATTGGTTGGCGTTTATTCCCTGATCTGTGTTGCGCAAGCAGTAATGCTTAAGAAAAGGCACTTCATCTCTGTGGTTTCCTTATTAAATCCGGCTAAATTCGCGGGATTGATTGTATCGGTTACATTACTTGCCTTATTGGCGGTGATAATACGCGACGCTCTCGATCCGGGCGTGATTGTGCCTGTATTGACGGCCTTCGTTATCGGCGTGATGTTACTGGTAACCGGTTTGCTCGTTATGGGTGAGGGGCGAGTGATGACAGGGTATTTTATCCGTAGGGGGCGTCGCTGATGTTGAAATTGATGGTGATAACACGGGATCCACAATTTGCGGCTTTCGCTGCGTCTCATGGGGTTGAGCGAATTTTTGTTGATCTGGAGATTCATGGCAAACAGGAGCGACAAGGACATCGGGATACGGTTATTTCGAACCACACTTTTGATGATGTGACGGCGGTTCGTGCTGCCGTGACCGATCAGGAATTGCTGGTTCGTTTGAATCCTGTCTACGCCGGTAGCGAGAATGAGATTGAGCAGGTAATTGATCTGGGTGCTGACATTATCATGTTGCCGATGTTTTCATCGCTTCAGGAAGTGCGCCGTTTTACTCAGGCTATTGCCGGGCGTTGCCGTTTTATACCCTTAGTGGAAACGCCGGCAGCAGTGAGCCAGATAGCGGCACTGGTACGAGAGCCAGGCGTGGACGAAATATATGTTGGGTTGAACGACCTGCATATGGCGTTAGGGTTGGATTTCATGTTTCAGTTGTTGACTGATGGCACTGTGGAAAAGATAGCGGCGGAGTGTCATGCGGCAGGTAAGCCGTTTGGATTTGGGGGGGTTGCGCGCATGGATGAGGGGCTGCTCAAGGGAGAGCTGGTGCTTTCAGAGCATGTCCGGCTTGGCTCGTCCGCAGTAATACTTTCTCGCACTTTTCATCGTCCTGAAAGTGGTCTGGATAGGGTTACGGCAGACAAAAATTTTGCTCGGGAAGTAGCCAAACTGCGAGAATCAGAGTCTCGGCTGGTCGCTCGTGATTCCCGGCAGGTGGAAAATGATCGTCGTAGTCTGCGGGTCAAGGTAGAGGCGGTACGGGAACAAATGAGTGCCAGGAGGGGGAAGTGAAACGAATGTTCGATATTGCATTCGCAGCACTTATATTGGTTATTACGGCGCCTCTTTTACTGGTGTGTGCCATTGCCATTAGATTAGATTCGGCGGGGCCTGTTCTCTACAAGCAAAAGCGTGTCGGCTATAAAGGTGAAGTATTCGATATATACAAATTCAGGAGCATGGTGAGTAATGCAGATCGTATCGGATCCTATCAGACGGTGCAGAATGACACGAGAATTACGCGCGTTGGGGCATTTCTTCGGCGAACCAGCCTGGATGAACTCCCGCAGTTGTTCAATGTGCTGAAAGGGGATATGTCATTTGTTGGCCCGCGCCCGGACGTACCTATGCAGCGCGAAAATTACACGGATCAGGAGTGGGCTAAACGGACTTCTGTTAAACCCGGAATCACTGGTTTAACACAGGCAACTTTACGTTCGGCTGCGACTAAGGAGCAGCGCCTGTCACTGGATCTTGAGTATGTTGATAATGCGTCACTATTAATGGATCTGAAGATACTGTTGCTTACAGTGCGACAGGTGTTGGGTAAGGGGAGCTTTTAACCGTGTGCGGCATATTTGGTTATTTTTCACGAGACAGGAGTGAACTGAAGCGTGAAATTATAGAGTCGATGGGGCAGGTTCTTACTTATCGTGGACCGGACGATGTTGGTATTCACTATGATCAAGGGGCTTCGATAGGCAATCGTCGTCTGTCGATTCTCGATATAGAGGGCGGTCACCAACCCTTCGTCTCTGCAGATGGCCAGATTGTGGTGGTGCAGAATGGTGAGATTTTTAACCATGTTGAACTGGCCGCGGAACTGGCTGCAACCGGCTATCCCTGTGCCACTCATTGCGATACAGAGGTGCTGTTGCGACTCTATGAGCGCGATGGTATCGATATGGTACATCGCCTGAATGGCATGTTTGCCATTGCAGTACTCGATAGGCGTCAAGGCGCATTGTATCTGATAAGAGATCGCGTAGGCGTCAAGCCGCTGTTTTTACATGACGATGGTAATCGTCTATTGTTTGCGTCAGAGATAAAATCCCTACTGTGTGCGGGCATCGAGCGGCGGATGAACCCCGTCGCGTTACATCAGTATCTGACCTATAACTATGTTCCGCAGCCACTGACGTTATTTGAGGGCGTGGTCCACTTGCCTCCCGGCCACTGGATGCGAATAGATGCCAATGGTTCACAGGTGCAGCGTTGGTGGAATTTGGCTGATCAACAGGCTGAACAGCTGCGTGAAGAGGCGTGGATTGAGCAATTTAACGCCCTGCTGGATGATGCTGTACGTATCCGACTGCGTTCTGATGTGCCATTTGGAGCGTTTCTATCTGGTGGTGTTGACTCAAGCAGTGTCGTGGGCATGATGAGCCGGCATCTCGATGATCCGGTGCGAACATATGCAATCGGATTTAACGAAGCGCGTTTTGATGAATCACCGTTCGCCGCTGCAGCGGCCAAGCGCTTCGGGACTCAGCATACTATGAAAAAGGTCGAGCACAATATGCTTAACCTTTGGCCTATGGCAATATGGCACTGTGATCAACCGCATGGCGATATCTCTTTTCTACCCACTTATCGTGTTGCCCAACTGGCATCCAGTGACGTAAAAGTTGTGTTGACCGGTGATGGCGCTGACGAACTTTTCGCTGGTTATGATAAGTATCAGTCCTTCTTCAATGGCAGTGGCGATGATGTGGCAGAGGAGGGGGTCTTTAGGCGGGCTTATTACCGCAATATTTCCCTGTTCGACGATGAAGCAAAGTCAAAACTTTATACGGACGCGTTTGCGGCCGAAGTTTCAGGGTGTGAGAGTTACGATGTGTTAACGCCACTGTTCGATCAGGCTAGCGATATGGACCGGCTTAATCAGGCACTTTATATCGATATGCAACTGCTTTTGTCCGGTAACAACCTGGTTAAGCCGGACCGAATGGGGATGGCGGTGTCGCTTGAAGCGCGCACACCCTTTCTCGATTATCGCATGATGGAGTTTGCCTTTCGTACGCCAGGTAGCCTTAAGCTAAAAAACGGAGAAACAAAGTATCTGTATAAAAAGGCGGTGAGTAAACTCATCGGAGAAGAGCTTGCCTACCGTAAAAAACAGATGTTTACCGTCCCGGTGGGAGAGTGGTTTCGAGGCGAATTGGCTCCTTTTACAGAAGCGGTACTGCTGGATCGGCATACTATCTCACGAGGTCTGTTCAGGCCGGATGTGGTCAGGGGCATGCTGCAGGCCCATCAGTCCGGGGTCTCCAACTATACAAGAGAGATTCGCGCGCTCATTGCCGTAGAGTTATGGGCGCGGATGTTTCTGGATCGTGATACCCTTGCTCCGCCTGACTACAATAACCTTGATATAAGTATGGATTATTGAATAACTGTTCTACCGTTTGAACTCAACTGATTGAGAATCTGCTGATGAGAGTGATAGCAAAGCTGGATGTGAAGCCGCCCTATGTGGTTAAACCGGTTCATTTTGAAGGATTGCGCAAGATGGGCTTGCCAACCGACCTGGCAAAAAAGTACTACGACCAGGGAGCTGACGAGATTTTTTACATCGATATAGTGGCCTCCCTTTATCGAAGAGATATCTTGTTTGATACAATTCGCGACTCCGCTCAGCAGATGTTCGTCCCATTTGCCGTTGGTGGAGGTGTGCGTAGTGTGGAAGATATGTCCAGACTATTTCATTGTGGTGCCGACAAGGTTGTGATTAATACATACGCCTTGCAGCAAGATCCGGGACTTATTGACCGGGCGGCTCATATGTTTGGATCTCAGTCGGTGGTCGTTAATGTTGAAGCCAAGCGGTGGGATGGATGGTGGGAATGCTATTCTGACTGCGGGCGGGAGAGGAGTGGGAAGGATGTTCTGGCCTGGGTGAAAGAGGTCAATGACAGGGGAGCAGGTGAACTGCTTATCCAGTCTGTAGATCAGGACGGCAGGCAAAGAGGGTTTGATGTCGAACTTATCAGGCGGGTTAAGGATGTGGTGACAATACCGGTTGTGGCTGCTAGCGGTGCGGGAACGACCGATCATATCGTTGAACTTGTGCGTGCGGCCAAACCTGATGCCGTCGCGCTTGCAAGTCTTCTGCACTATGATCACTGCGATATTGCCGCAGTTAAGGCGGCGCTCAGCGCAGATGAGTTACGGGGATAATAATGGTCAGTAAAGTAGGACTTATCGACTTCGGGTCAATGGGAAATATAGAGAGCATCCGGCGGGCACTTACAATGGCTGGTGCTGACGTATCCATTATTACCAAGCCGAACCAGTTTGCCGGGGTCGATAAATACGTGCTTCCAGGCGTCGGTAGTTTTTCCGAGGTGATGGATGCAGTACGGCTCCGGGGGCTCGAGGAATCTATTCGGGAGGCAGCTCAGTCCAAGCCAACACTGGGAATCTGTCTGGGAATGCAGATGCTCGCCAGTATCGGGTTTGAGTATGGCGAGAATGCGGGGCTGGGATTAATTGATGGTGAAGTGCGCCTGATGCAGTGCAAAGCAGCTGTTCCGCATATAGGGTTTAATAAAGTAGAAGTTATTGGTGAGTCGCCTTTATTTGCTGGTATTGATAAAGATGCGGGTTTCTATTTTATGCACTCGTATGAGTTTGTTAACTATACGGATGTGGCCGGGCTCTCTGTCTACGGCAATCATCGTTTTGTATCGGCTGTATCCCGTGGCAATCTGTATGGTGTGCAGTTCCATCCCGAGAAGAGTCGAGACCATGGTATTCGACTGCTAAAAAACTTTATCGACTTATGAGATGAGTATGGGTACTGAGTTTGGTAAGTACGGCCTCCCCTTGGAGGTTAAGTTCTGCAAAAAGTGTACGATGAGCAATCAGCGTCCCTCGTCGACTGTTGAGTTTAAGAATGTAAAGGGCGAAAAGAAACGCCCCATATTCTTTGATGAGCACGGCGTATGCGATGCCTGCAATTTTGCGGAACGTAAAAAAAACATCGACTGGAATGATCGCGAGAAACAGCTTACAGAGTTATGCGATCGTTTTCGGCGCAATGACGGTCGTTATGATGTGGTAGTACCGGGTAGTGGCGGCAAGGACAGTGTAATGGCCGCTCATGTACTTAAATACAAGTACAATATGAATCCGATACTAGTTACGTGGCCGCCAGCAATTTATACGGGTATTGGCCGTTATAATTTTGACCGCTGGTTGGAGATGGGTTTCGCCAATTACACGTATCACCAGAACAGGCGTGTTCATCGGGTTCTTACGCAACAGGCTTTTCTCAATCTATGTCATCCATTTCAACCCTTTATTCTGGGTCAGAAGAACCTTGCTCCGAAGATGTCCGTATTGTTGGATATACCGCTGGTTATCTTTGGTGAGAATGAAGCCGAATATGGTAACGCTATCGTTGACAATGAAAAGCCGACCAGAGATCCACGCTACTACAGTGCAGAGGCGCGCCTGGATGATCTCTATCTGGGCGGTGTCAGTGCACGTGAATTGATGGAGCGGCACAGTTTTACAATTGCCGACCTTGAAGCTTATCTGCCGATCGACCCTTACAAGCTGGAAAAGACCGGTACTGAAGTCCACTATCTTGGCTACTATCTGCGCTGGCATCCACAGGAAACTTACTACTTCTCCGTAGAAAACAGCGGGTTTATGCCGAACTGGCACCGAACGGAAGGAAGTTACAGTAAGTATAGCTCGCTGGATGATAAGATCGATTGGCTCCATTACTATACCACCTATACCAAGTTCGGCCTTGGTAGGGCGACCTATGACTCCGCTCAGGAGATCCGTAATGGAGATATCACCCGCGAAGAGGGAATTGCCCTGATTGAGCGGTACGATGGCGAGTATCCTGAGCAGTACCTGGAAGATTGCATTCGCTATATGGATATAACGCGTGACCAGTTTCATGCGGTTATAGAAGAGGCTCGTACCCCGCACTTATGGGAAGAGGGTAGTGATGGGTGGCGTTTGCGATACCCCATATGGAATAACGGATGAATTATTTTGAGAACATGGCTGCCCTGGGGTTTGTATGGGAATAGGTGGCCTGAAATAGGACATATTTGACGAAGAGCATGCCAAGTATTGTTATGCTCGCCTGCAAGATGCAGGCTCTTTTTGAGAGCTAAACGGGTTGTTTAAATAATTACTTGTTAGTGGGTCACGGGCGAAGACATTAGCTTCAATTTAATCAGGTTATCCATAAATGTTTTTTTGGGGCAGTTATTAATGCGTACTATCCTCTTTGTTTCATATGGAGGTGGGCATGTAAATATGCTTATACCACTGCTCAAAAGGTTGTCGGGACATGGTTATCTGCGTTGCGTTACATTGGGTTTAACTAGTGCTGCAGTCCAATTAAAATCCCATGGTTTGCCTAGTCGTGGATTTGCCTCATTGCTAAGCAGTGAAGATGAAGTGGCGGTTAATCATGGGGAGCGGCTCGCAGCAGGTCTACCTAAGAATGGACAGGTAAGTCATCGCGAGAGTGTGGCCTATCTGGGGCTTTCCTACGCTGACCTTGAAGAAAGAGTGGGGGTAGAAGGTGCTGCTAAGTTGTATGCAGAAAAAGGTCGTCAAGCCTTTCTTCCATTAGGCCCTCTGCGCCGACTGTTTGATGAAGTTATGCCTGATTTAGTGGTGACTACTATTTCACCACGTGCAGAGCAAGCTGCAATTATGGTGGCAGGTGAGCGGGGGATTCCATCATTATGCCTCGTCGACCTCTTTGATTACCCCAGTTTACTTCGTGCATCAGAGCTGGGGTACGGTAGTCGCGTATGTGTCATTTCAGAAGGGGTGCAACGCTGGCTTGTCAAAGCAGGTAGGAGGGGAGATGAGGTAGTAGTTACTGGTAATCCAGCTTTTGATAGTTTGGATATAGGGCATTTATCAGTACTTGGACGTGAGATGCGCTTATCGAAAGGATGGGAAAAGGAAAAAGTCATCCTTTGGGCCTCTCAAGTGGAGCCAGAGCGTAATCCTTTCACCGGTGTTACAGGTGACTCTCAGCTTCCTATGCGGATTGAGCAAACTCTAATGGAGATTATTAATCATCGTCTTGATTGGCAGTTGGTTGTTCGCCCTCACCCAAACGAGCCAACGCGTAATGTCCCGGTTCACCAACGAGTCGAATATAGTGGCTGTGATGAAAAACTCCACCCATTATTGTGGGCCGTGGATCTTGTGATTGTGATGACATCTACAGTTGGTCTTGAAGCCAGATTGCTTGGTAAACCATTGATTAGTATTGATCTTTCTGTTTTTTCTGAAGATATGCCATTAGAGGAGGCAGGGCTCTCACGTGGCGTACGTGACTTGACTAAATTGGAATCAACTATCGAAGAGGAATTGAACAAGGATGTGGGGATTCCCGAGGGGTTCCCTCCTCCAGGTGGGGCAACGGATGCAGTGTTAACACAGATTTATGAACTAATCGGAGAGGGAGAAGGGTGATTAAAATTCTTGCCATCATCCCTGCTCGGTCTGGCTCAAAGCGCATTGCTGGCAAAAATGTCAAACCGCTTTGTGGCTTGCCTCTAATTGCTTACACGTTACGTACAGCTAGGGCAGCTAGTTGCTTTGCCCGCATAGTAGTATCTACCGATGACGATGCAGTAGCGGAAATCGCCCGGGAGTACGGTGGCGATGTACCGTGGTTACGTTCAAAAAAAAATGCTGGCGACACTAGTGTGGTGGTTGACACGATACAGGAGGTTCTCAGAAGTATCGAAGTGGATGGTGATCCAATGCCTGATGCAATTATGCTGTTACAGCCAACCTCACCGTTTCGAAGCATCGAGAGTATACATAAAGCAATCAGAATATTTGGGCAGGCGAGTGGTAATAGTGTGGTTTCAGTTAGTCCTGCTGCAAATCATCCCTGGTGGTGTAAGCGGCTGTCCGAAGAGGGGGTGTTGCTTCCTTTTGTCCCAGATGCGCCGGGAAATATACGTTCTCAAGATCTGCCTCCAGCATACGCACTCAATGGCCTTATTTATCTTGCGAGTATTGCAACAGTTCGGCAGCGCAATTCTTTATATAGTGAGCGCACGCACGCTCTTGTGATTGATTCCTTTGAAGAGGCACTTGATATAGATACTCCTTTTGATTGGTTAGTTGCTGAAACTATATGCAATGCACGGATGAAGGGGGCAATTTGAGTTCTTGTTATATAATTGCGGAGGCTGGTGTCAACCATAATGGTTCCGAGGAGATGGCGCTGAAACTGATTGACGCTGCGGTGGCTGCGGGGGCCGATGCCGTCAAGTTTCAAACCTTCAAGACAGAAACGCTGGTCAATCACCGTGCAAGAAAAGCCGGTTACCAACGTGAACAGACAGGTGACGGCGGGCAGTTCGAGATGCTCAAGGGGCTGGAGCTCAGTTATGATTCTCACCGAAATCTTGCCGAGTATTGTGTTGATCAGGGTATAGAGTTTTTATCCACACCATTTGACGAAGAGTCTGCCGACTTTCTGGTCGATCTGGGCTGTAATAGATTAAAAATTTCTTCTGGAGAGCTCACTAACACGCCTTTCTTAAGATTTCTTGCGATGAAAGGCTTGCCGATTATTCTTTCAACTGGAATGGCCACCCTCGATGAGGTGGCAGAGGCCGTGCATGTGATCGCCACGGTACGTGAGCAGTGTGGTTTCACGGAACCGCTCGCGGAACGCCTCTGCCTGCTTCACTGTACATCCAATTATCCAACACCATTAGCTGATGTGAATTTGTTGGCTATGCAGACGTTGCACGAAACCTTCTCTTTGCCGGTAGGTTACTCCGATCACACAGAGGGAATATTTGTTGCTCCTGTTGCACGCGCTTTAGGAGCAGAGGTGTTCGAAAAACACTTTACTCTCGATCGTAACCTTCCGGGGCCGGATCACAGGGCATCTCTGGAGCCGAAGGAGCTCGCCCGGCTGGTCCGGGCAATTCGTGACACCGATAAACTTCTTGGGCGTCCTGAGAAAGCCCCGACAGTGCCGGAGTTAGAGGTTCGTATTGCAGCCAGGCGCAGTGTGACATTGAAAAGAGATGTGGCAGCAGGAGAAGCATTGAACGCTTCTGATCTGACTTTGTTGCGGCCTGGGGATGGCTTGCCCCCCAATAAGTTGGAAAGCCTGTATGGCCGTCGATTAAGGCGTGATTTGAAGGCCGGCACGACTCTGCGCGACGAGGATCTGGATGAAGGCTAGGGTGGAGTCGATTGATGCCTTGAGAGGGGTATTTGCTCTTTTGGTGTTGACATTTCACTGTAGCCAGTGGCTCGATTTGTCGTTGGGTTACTGGATGATGTCCACCCTGCGTATATGGGGCGTCTATGCTGTTGAGGGTTTTTTTGTTATTTCGGGAATGGCGCTCTATCTTTCGGTAAGGACAGATCAGTTCTCAACACCCCAGGGCGTAAAGCGATTTTTTATACACAGGTATGCCCGTATTCTCCCTTTGTACGGTGCGTTGTTTTTTATACACCCAGGCAGTTCAGACTTTTCCGTTGAGCGCCTGGGTGAATTGATGATGTTGTTTGGATTTTGGGCGCCTGAATCTTCCATCTTGGTCGGCGGCTGGTCAATAGGTGTGGAGTTTGTATTTTATTTTCTTTTTCCGCTGCTGGTTTTGTCCGTACGTGATCGTGTAAAGACAACGCTTATGGCGACTGCCATCGCCTTTGTTGTATTGGTTGCCTGGTCTGTATTGTTTGATATCACGCCGCCTTTTTATTCACAGACTTCTCTTTACGTTACGCCACTAAATCATTTCGCATTTTTTATAGCTGGCTATTCGTTAGGGGTGATGTACAAACGAGGCATTCCGTTATTTGTGTGGATTCAGTCCAGCCGTTACACACTGTTTTTTGCAATAGGTCTGTTTTTGTTTATTGGTCTTGTTGGCAGCAACGAATATCAGGTGCAGGTTATGGGCGGCTACAGGCGCCTGTCGGTTAGCCTGTTGCTGATTCCATTGGTGGGGTTGATAGCCTGTACGACGCTTAGTGGAACCATCGCCCGTTTTTTGGGGGATATTAGTTATGCTCTTTATCTTCTGCACCCCTTTGTCGTCTTTGGATTGTTACCGCTCCTGGGCTTTGAGAATAAGTGGGTCAATCTTGTCATTGTATATGGATTGACAATACCTGTTGCTTTTCTCACGCATCGTTATTTCGAGATGCCGGCGCAGCGGTATATTCGACGACTAGGGCATGCCTGATTGGCTCAGTGGTGGTTGTACATTGTGTCCGGTAATACGGTCACCACGACCCGGTGAAGTTAATGCGTTGTTCACCGGCCCCTTTTTACCTGACTTGTGAATTGCCCGGGACGTTTGTGAGTGGGTATAAGTAAAGCGGCGTTTATATATGTGGATTACACCTTTAAATCCCATTATGGGTGGGTTACAGATCCGGCCGGAGAAGTTCTTTTGTCATTCGCACGGTAAATATGGGAGATAATACATGAACGATGTATCAATACGTCGCATTTACTATATCACCGGTACCCGTGCAGACTTCGGCCTGATGCGCTCGACACTGGAACAGATAAATGCGCATCCACGCTTAGAATTGGGTCTGGTGGTTACTGGCATGCATCTGGATCCATATTATGGGAATACGGTTCTAGAGGTGCATGAAAGTGGTTTGCCGGTCATCGCTAATATACCAGTGACGCTTCGCAGTGATGCTTCGGGTAATATGGCTCGGGCTATCGGAAATGAATTACTTGCGATGGTGGATGTGCTGGAAGCCCACTCACCAGACTTTTTACTCTTGTTGGGCGATCGGGGTGAAATGCTTGCGGGGGCTATTGCTGCGCTGCATCTCAACATACCCATAGTGCATCTGCATGGGGGGGAAAGGTCCGGGACTGTCGATGAGCCGGTACGGCACGCTATTTCCAAACTGGCCCATATCCACTTTACTTCAACGAAGGGAGCGCGAGACAGGCTGATACGTATGGGTGAGCGTGCTGATATGATCTATGTGACCGGTGCTCCGGGATTGGATGGATTGCGAAGTATTCCTGTTCCTGCGCGTAAGGAGTTATATTCGGCCATGGGTTTTAGTCCGGATAAGCGGGTGGCGCTTGTCGTATTTCACCCTGTTGTACAACAGTCACGGGAAGCGGCGGCACAGATCCGCGTAGTGCTTGATACGCTGGCTCAGGTCGAAAACCTGCAGGTATTGGTGTTGATGCCCAACGCTGATGCGGGAGGCGAAGCTATGCGGGAGGTGATTAATGAACCGCGTGACGATTTCAAGGTTGTAAATCATCTGCCAAGACAACAGTTCTGCCAATGGATGGCCACGGTCGATGTGATGGTTGGAAATTCGAGTAGCGGCATTATAGAGGCGGCCAGTTTCAACACGCCTGTCGTCAATATCGGATCGCGACAACAGGGGCGTGAACGTAGTGCCAATGTACGCGATGTGCCGGTGGAGGCCGAAGCTATTGGCCAGGCGGTTGCAGATGCCTTGGCGGGAGGACGGGTGCCGGTAGAGAATATTTATGGTGATGGAGATGCTGGAGAACGAATCGTGGCATTGCTGGAATCCATTCAGATCGATTCTGACATGCTGTTGAAGTGCAATGAGTACTGAAAAGTTCGTATTTGGTGCGGGTGGCCATGCCAAAGTGGTGCTTGATGCGTTGCAGCGACGAGGTGAACAGGTCCGGCTTTTTGATGGCGACCGGCGACGCCAGGGGGATAATGTACTCGGGTTATGCGTTGAATATGTGAGCCATCTGGGTGACTTACCTCCCGTTGGGCATTTGGCGATAGGCGACAATGCTGTAAGAGCGCGCCTGCTCGAAGAGCTATCGATTTATGACAAGAAGTGGTTTAGCGTGCTCCATCCTGATGCCACTATTGCTGTTTCAGCCCATCTGTCTGCGGGAGTGTTCGTTGCGGCAAGAGCAGTGGTAGGGCCTGATGTGGCTATGGCTACCGCTACCATTGTCAATCATGGCGCAGTAGTGGATCATGACTGCATCTTGGGCTGTTGTTGTCATGTGGGCCCCAATGCCACATTAGGTGGAGGTGTGGTTCTGGGTGATGGTGTGCTGATTGGCAGTGGCTCGGTGGTACTGCCGGGGATCGCCATAGGTAATAATTCTCGTGTTGGCTCAGGAGCAGTAGTGACTAAAGACGTTCCTGATAATGTTACTGTTATCGGAGTTCCTGCCAGGATTAACGTTTAATGAACGATATACAATCCCTACTCGTCAAGTCAGGACACAGTCTGCGCGAACTGTTCGCGCGTATGGATGAAGGGCGTGTAGGTATACTGCTGTTGACAGATAATCAGGGTCGCCTGTTACGTACGCTCACGGACGGTGATCTGCGCCGGCTGTTACTGGCCGGGGTGTCACTCGATTCAAGAGATTTTGTTTTCCCGGAAAAACCTCCTGTTACCGCCCTGGAGGGGACCGCGGATGTCGAACTGGTCGCCCTGATGCAACGCCATGGCGTAAATCATATCCCACTGATTGATGCCAGTGGGGTGCCTGTTGCATTGGTGCAACTGCGTGATCTTGATAAACCCATTCTACTGTCGACCCCGCATATGGGTGATGAGGAGCTGGATTTTGTTAACCAGGCTTTCGATAGTAATTGGATTGCGCCACTAGGTCCGAATGTTGATGCGTTTGAAAAAGAGCTGGCCGAGCGGGTAGGGATAGCTCATGCCGCCGCTCTCAGTTCCGGTACTGCTGCCATACACCTCGCCCTGGTGCTGTTGGACGTTAAGCAGGGTGACCGGGTGTTCTGTTCATCTTTTACTTTTGTTGCCAGTGCAAATCCGATTCTCTATCAGGGGGCTATACCGGTTTTTATTGATTCCGAGCCTGCAAGCTGGAATATGTCGCCTCAAGCGCTTGAGGCGGCACTGCGTGATGCTGATGCCTGCGGACAGTTGCCAAAGGCCGTAGTGGTGGTGAATCTCTATGGCCAAAGTGCCGATATGGAGCCAATAATCAATCTTTGTGACCAGTATGAAGTGCCGGTAATAGAGGATGCTGCAGAGTCCCTCGGGGCTGATTATAAAGGGCGTTCGAGCGGTACTTTAGGGCGTATCGGAATATACTCTTTTAATGGGAACAAGATTATTACAACATCGGGCGGGGGCATGCTTGTCTCATCGGATGGGGAGCTGGTGGAGCAGGCCAGGTTTCTTGCAACCCAGGCTCGTGATACGGCTCCTTATTATCTGCATACTCAGGTGGGGTATAACTACCGGATGAGTAATGTACTTGCAGGCATAGGGCGTGGGCAATTGCGTGTACTGGAAGAGCGCGTCGATGCCCGCCGTCGTGTATTCGATCGTTATGTCTCTGGACTCGCCGATATCGAATCTATCGAATGGATGCCGGAGGCCTCTTTTGGACGGTCCAGTCGATGGCTTAGTTGTTGTATATTGCGACCTGAAACCAGTCCGCTGAGTGCTCAGGAATTAATCGATGTGCTCTCCGATGAACGGATTGAAGCACGCAGGGTATGGCGGCCGATGCATAAACAACCCTTATTCGAGCAGTATGCTTACTATAAGCATGATGGAAAAGAGAGCGTCTCTGATCGAATATTTGAGCAAGGTCTTTGCTTGCCTTCAGGCTCCAATATGAGTGATGAGCAACAGGCCCGTGTTATAGAGGTTATTCGTTCCGCCTTGGGCGGAGCCGGTTGAATGGGGGCTGTTTAACTATGGGCACGCCGGGATGACTCATTACCGGGGGCTTTTGCTGTTATATGTCATCAGTCAGTCGCTCTACCTGGGCCGGTTTGGTTCTGCCTCGGGACAAACAGAAGGGTGTACTGGCTCGCCGGTTTGGTTGCTTTCAGTGTCTGAGGGCGTGATAGGTGGTGAAACAGATTTTGAATTAAATACTTGTTGGCTGAATGTTTCCTAATTTCGCATAGTGGAAGTAGTTATACATGCAGGCTACCATCTCGAATAATGTCTCGCTGACCAGGGTGTTCCTGTCAGGTATTCAGTAATGTTAGAAGGATTTCATAAACGTACCGCACTGCCGGTATTAGCACTGCCCCGGTATGCTAAACGGACTATCGCGTTGGCGGTTGATGCATCGCTCTGTGTTCTGACCGTCTGGCTTGCTTACTATTTGCGACTGGGCGGGTTTGTCCCCGTGGCGGGCCCGCAAATATGGGTGATGTTGGCGTCGCTGGGTCTTGCATTGCCCATATTTGTAGTGTCAGGTTTTTATCGGGCTATTTTTCGCTATTCGGGGTGGCCCGCATTGCTCACCGTGCTGTGGGCAATGGTGATCTATGGATTGCTGTTTTCTTCGGTTTTTACCGCCATAGGGATTCCCGGTGTACCCCGTACTATCGGCTTGATTCAGCCCCTGCTGCTGCTGTTCGCCGTGGGTGGTTCCCGTGCTCTGGCGCGTTACTGGCTGGGCGGCATATATCAGAGTCAGCTGAAAATTGCCGCATTGCCGAAGGCCCTGATCTACGGGGCAGGCCTGGCCGGGCGACAACTGGCTACCGCCATGGCCAACAGCCCGGAAATGCGTGTGACCGGTTTTCTGGATGATGATGACCGGTTGCATGGGCAGAACCTGAACGGTTTGCCGGTTTACGGGCTGGATGATTTGCCGGGGTTGGTGGAGTCCAGGGGAGTGACCGATGTCCTGCTGGCAATGCCCTCGGTTGGGAGAAAACGCCGTAACGAGATTCTCAGGCAGATGCGGCGCTTCCACGTGGCGGTCCGCACCCTACCCAGCCTGGGGGATCTGGCCCAGGGCAAGGTGGCGCTGTCCGATGTGACTGAACTGGATGCCGATGACCTGCTGGGACGTGAACCGGTGGCGCCCAACCATATCCTGCTGGGCAAGTGTGTCACCGACAAGGTGGTACTGGTTACCGGAGCAGGGGGATCTATCGGCAGTGAGCTGTGTCGACAGATTATCCGGCTTGCGCCGTCGACCCTGCTGCTGGTTGAGCAGAGCGAGTTTGCCCTGTACCAGTTGCACCAGGAGTTACTGGCCAAGGTGGCCGGTGTCGGGGAGAAGCCGCTAAAGCTGGTACCGCTTCTGGGATCGGTGGCCGATGAGACGCGCATGCGGGAGATTATATCCACCTGGAAACCCCAGACCCTCTACCATGCCGCTGCCTATAAGCATGTTCCCCTAGTGGAACACAATCCGGTCGAGGGTGTCAGGAACAATGTCTTCGGTACCCTGACGACCGCCCGGGTGGCTGCCGAGCAGGGGGTTGCGGATTTTGTTCTGATCAGCACCGACAAAGCGGTCCGACCCACCAACGTCATGGGGGCCAGCAAGCGCTTGGCTGAAATGGTATTGCAGGCATTGGCTGCCGAGTCTCCGCGGACCAAGTTCTGCATGGTTCGGTTCGGGAATGTGTTGGGTTCATCGGGGTCGGTGGTGCCGAAGTTTCGTCAGCAGATCCGTGATGGTGGTCCTATCACCCTGACTCACGCAGATATTACCCGCTACTTCATGACGATTCCCGAAGCGGCCCAGTTGGTTATCCAGGCGGGCGCCATGGCCAAGGGTGGCGATGTGTTTGTGCTGGATATGGGTGAACCGGTCAAAATCAGAACGCTCGCCCGTCGCATGGTGGAACTGTCCGGTCTCACGGTACTGGATGAGTCTAATCCGGATGGGGATATCGAGATCCAGATTACCGGCCTGCGCCCTGGCGAAAAGCTCTATGAAGAGCTCCTGATTGGTGATGATCCCCAACCCACTTCCCATCCCCGGATTATGAAGGCCCATGATGAATTCCTGACCTGGCCGGAGCTAAAGGAGAAGCTGAATACCCTGGCTATTACGCTGAGTGTCAACGATGTGGATGTCCTCAAGGCGATGCTGGAGCAGTTGGTGTCCGGTTACCAGCCGGAGGAGAGGATCGTCGACTGGGTATACCTGGAGCAACAGGCCGAGGTGGATGGGGGCGTCTGAACTTTCCCTGCAACCAGTCATTGGCCGGATAAATGTGACTTGTAGTGGCCCGTTCAGCCGTCACCGATCGCAGGTAAGCTGGCACGCCCTATGAGCACATATGTATAAATCTTGAAGCCGCTCTTTGCGCCATCCCGCTTCACGGTTCGATGAGGGCGCGGTGCCATCGTCACACAATGGCCGGGGCGGGGTTTCATGCAGGCTGGCAGGGCCGGCACGGTGGATGTTGTCACAGCTATGGCTTACTATCACCTGCTTTCCGGTACGCCGCTTTCAGGAGTAGTCAGCCCGATCCGCCGCCATGAGACTGCTATATACCCTCATCCTCTATCTCAGCCTGCCGCTGGTGCTGATTCGCCTCTACTGGCGCAGCCTGAAGAACCCCCAATACCGGCGGCGCATCGCAGAGCGTTTCGGCTGGCTTTCCACGCCGGCGATTAAGAACAGCCTCTGGTTGCACACGGTGTCGGTCGGTGAGACCCAGGCCGCCGAGCCTCTGGTACGGCAACTGCTGGAGCAGTTCCCCGATCTGCCGATTGTGCTCTCGACCACCACGCCGACCGGCGCTGACCGGGCCAAGCGGTTGTTTGGCGATGCGGTGATTCATACCTACTTTCCCTACGACCTGCCGTTTGCCGTCAACCGGTTTCTGAATACGTTTCAGCCCAAATTGCTGGTGATGATGGAGACCGAGGTGTGGCCCAACCTGCTGGCCCTGTGCGAGCGGCGCGGCATTCCCACTATTCTGGCCAATGCCCGTCTATCGGAACGCTCAGCCAGGGGCTATGCGCGCCTTGGTCCGTTTACCCGGGAGACCTTCGGGCGCATCGGCCTGGTAGCGGCCCAGTCGCCGGCGGATGCAGAACGTTTCCTCGGTTTGGGGGTGGCCTCTGACCGGGTGCGTGTCACCGGCAGTATCAAGTTCGATGTGCGCTTGCCGGCCAGTCTGACCGAACAGGCGGAATCCATGCGCCGTACCTGGGCGGGGCGTCCGGTCTGGGTGGCGGCCAGTACCCGGGAGGGTGAGGATGAACGGGTGCTGGATGCCCACCGGGAAGTGATGCGAACCCTGCCCGAGGCGCTGCTGGTGCTGGTGCCCCGCCATCCGGAACGATTCGACAGGGTGGCCCAGCTCTGCCAGCGCGAGGGATTTACTCTGGTGCGGCGGTCCAGCGGGCGGCTTTGCGGATCTGATACCCAGGTGATGCTGGGCGATACCATGGGGGAGTTGACCCTGTTCCTGGCAGCGGCAGATGCGGCCTTTGTGGGTGGCAGTCTGGTGCCTACCGGCGGACATAATGTGCTGGAGCCGGCGGCGCTCGGTCTGCCGGTGGTGTTTGGTCCCCACATGTTTAACTTTGCCATGATCAGCCGGATGCTGCTGGCTGAGGGGGCTGCACGTGAAGTGAATAGTGCCCGTGAATTGGCAAAGGTGGTTACCGAATGGCTCTCCGATGCCAGTCTGCGGGCGCACTATGGCGAGAACGGGTTGCGGGTGGTGGAAGCCAACCGGGGGGCGCTGGACAGGCTGTTCGAGATCATCCGCGGTTACCTGGAAAAGCGGTGATTGGCGCCGTGAAGAAAGACGGACTGGCAAATAAGAAAATTCCTACCCCGCGGGTATTGAAAATCCCCGGGAAAAATACGCGTTAAAGTACTAGGATATCGCTTCGTTGTGAAAGGTTGTTCATACAAGGAGTGTATCTTATGAAATGCTACCAATTTATCGCTGCAACTGCCCTGCTGCTGGTATCCACGCTGGGTTTCGCCGGACCGGTCAATATCAATACCGCCTCGGCGGAGCAGATAGCCACTGAACTGAAGGGGATTGGCGATGCGAAGGCCCAGGCCATCGTGGCGTACCGAACCCGGAACGGCGCGTTTAAAAGTGCCGATGAACTGGTCAGGGTCAAGGGGATAGGTGAAAAGACCGTGGCGGCCAACCGGGAATTTATCCTGGTCAGTGATTCGGGTAACTAGTCCGCTCAGCAGCAAAAAAGGGCGCCCCTGTCGGGGCGCCCTTTTTTATCACCTGAAGAACTGCTGCGATCGGCTACGCCCCGGGAGGCAATCCGACGGAAGGTGCTACAGGATCGATTCAGAACTCGAACTTGCGAATCACCGGCGCGTTGGTCAGCGGCACGATATCGGTCTCGAACAGCGCTTCGCTCTGCCACTCGTTTTCACCGGTACGGGTTACCAGGTAGGCACTCATGGCCGGGCTCTGGCCAATCACCACGAACAGGCGGCCACCGATATTCAGGCGCTGTTTGAATGTCTCGGGCATTTCCGGCAGGGAGCCGGTAATGGCGATGGCGTCGAAGCGACCACCCTCTGCCGCTTCGCTCAGGCTGTCAACGGTGCGCAGCTCAACGTTGTTGATCTGCAGCTCCGCCAGCCGCTGTCTGGCCTGTTCCGTGAAGGCCGGGTTGATCTCTTCGCTGACCACCTTGTTGCCCAGCTTGGCCAGACAGGCGGTCAGATAGCCGCTGCCGGTGCCGACTTCCAGGATGTTGTCGCTGGGTTGAATAGCCAGCGCCTGCAGAATTCGCCCCTCAACCCGTGGGAACATCATCTTCTGGCCATCTCCCAGGGGAATTTCGATATCCGCATAGGCCAGTCCTTTGTAGTTGTCAGGTACAAAGTGTTCCCGCGGCAAATTGCCAATCAGCTCCAGTACCGTGGCGTCCAGTACTTCCCATGGGCGCACTTGTTGTTCAACCATGTTGAAACGGGCTTCTTCGTAACTTGGGACGATCATCTGATTTTCCTGGCCTTCGGGTTGAAAAGGTGTCGAGGGCGACAAGCCTACTCAGTTTGGGTTAATCAGGCAAGTACAGCCTGCTAAGCCGCTGCAATTTAACCCTTTTCTATTATAAAACGAGCCGGGTCTGATAGGATATGGCGATCCGGCCTATGCTTTTTGTCTCCATCTGTCCTGACCGGTTGAGGTACACATGACCATGCACTGGAATCAACTGCTCTCCCGCTGCCGCCTTGGTAGTGATCAGGTTTCGGGAGGGACCGCCGCCCGGACCGATTTTCAGCGAGACTTCGACCGGATTGTCTTCTCCTCGGCGTTTCGCCGCATGCAGGACAAGACCCAGGTATTCCCGCTCTCCCGGGTCGATTATATCCGTACCCGGTTGACCCACAGTCTGGAGGCCTCCAGCATCGGCCGTTCTATCGGTACCCAGGTGGGTGAGCAGGTCATCGCGCGGCGGGGGCTGGACGACTACCAGGCATCCGATTTTGGTGATATCTGTGCCGCCGCCTGCCTGGCCCACGATATCGGTAATCCGCCCTTTGGCCATTCCGGCGAAGACGCTTTTCGCAGCTGGGCCAATGACGCCCCTTATGGCCAGCGCCGGGTGGCGCTCCTGCAGGACAGCGAGCGGGAGGATTTCACCAGTTTCGAGGGTAATGCCCAGGGCTTCAGGATTCTGACCCGGCTGCAGAATCCCGATAATCCCGGCGGTCTGCAACTCACCTGCGCCACCCTGGCCGCCTTTACCAAGTATCCGCGCGAATCCTGCCTGGGGGGCGGCCGCTATCCCGGTGTCAGCGCCAAGAAACAGGGCTTTTTTGTGGAGGACCGGGCCTCGTTCGAGGCGGTGGCGGAGCAGGTCGGCCTGATCCGGCGGGACGGCTCCCGTGCTGTCTGGTGCCGTCACCCGCTGGCCTTTCTGGTGGAGGTGGCCGACGATATCAGTTATCGGGTGATCGATATCGAGGATGGTTTCCGGCTCGGCTACTTCACCTTTGACGAGGTGATGGAGCTCTACCTGGATATTCTGCGGGAGCCGGAGAAACAGCGCCTGCGCATGCAGAGTATCGGGGACAGCAAGGGACGGGTGGAGTTTCTCCGCGCCAAGGTGATCAATGAGGCGATCAGCCAGGCGATGGACTGTTTTCTGGATAATGAGCAGGAGATCCTGGCCGGCCGGTTTGATGAGCCGTTGTTGAACCAGTTCCCCCAGCGTGCCGCGATGGACCGGTTGATCGAAGTGGCCAAGGCGCGTATCTACCAGGCAACCGAAGTGGTGGAGATCCAGGCGGCCGGATTTCAGGTAATCAATGACCTGCTGGAGCGCTTCATCATGGTGCTGGATGACCTGGCTGACCAGGGTGAGCAGGCGTCGGCGAAAAGCCGCATGATCTCCCGGTTGATCCCGGAGCAGTTTATCGGCCAGGATCGGGTGCCCTCATCCAGCGTCTATACCCGTCTGCTGCGCCTGACCGATTTTGTCGCCGGCATGACCGACTCCTACGCCGTATCTTTGTATAAGAAGCTGACCGGCATTTCCCTGCCCAACGGCTGAATGGCAACCCCTGTGCGTGCTCTTACAGGCCCCCTTCGGGTCGCATCCTGCTGAACCGCTGGGGGCGCTGGGTCAGAGTCCCACGAGCAACCGGATACTGTCCAGTCGCACCCGGGACGACTCCAGATGGCTGTTCAGTGCCCGCTGCTGGCGCGCCAGCAGATCGATGTCCGCCTGCCGCACGTAGGGATTGACCCGGCTCAGCGCCTTCCGGCGGTCGATCTCGGCCGAATAGTAGTCGTTCATGGCGGTCATCGCGTGCTGCAACAGGGGGCGGGTGCGGTGGGCGATGGTCTGCTCGCCCTGTGCAATCATCGCCTCTATCGGCCGTCGTAACGGGGTGACGATCTTCTGTATAACCGGTTTCGGCAGCGGGTGGAGCCTGGATGCCAGTTCGGCTGCGTCGATCGCCTTGTCCCGTTCCTCCAGCCGCTGGTCGATCAGTGTGCGCAGCCGCGTGGGTGGCAGAAAACGACCCGCCTGCAGTATGCCGGGGGCGGGGCACTCCAGGACAAACAGCAGTTCCAGTGCCAGGGTCCCGGACGGGATGGCCGGGTGACTGACGCCGGCGGCACAGCAGTTGCCGCGACCGCTCTCCAGCAACAGATCCATGGCGTCCCGCACCATGGGGTGCTCCCAGGTCAGAAACAGCCAGTCTTCGTGGGCCAGGGCGGTGTCCCGATCGTAGGTCAGGGTGGCGCCCTCCGCCGGCAGGTGGGGGAACTGCTCGGTCAAGGTCTGCTGGCCCGGCCGGATCACCAGGCTGTGACTGGAGTGGGGTTCGCTATCCACGCCGTAGGCGCTGAACAGCTGTTCCATGTAACGGGCCAGTCCTGAAGTCTGGTCTAGTTCACGGAGCTGGTCCACCAGTTGGTTGGCCACCCGTTCACGGCAGGAGTTCATCTCCAGCAGGTGGTCGCGGCCCTGTTTCAGGGTCTGGCTGATCTCCCCATGCAGTTGCCGGGTTTGGGTCAGCAGTTGATCCAGTTCCGCCGGGTCGTCCGGGCCGGTGGTGCAGAGGCGTTGCAGGGTGGGCTGCACCTGTTCCAGGATCTGCTGGCCCGCCGGGCAGGTGTGTACAAAGGCGTTCAGTCCCTCGTGATACCAGCGCAGCAAAATCTCCTGGGCGCTGTTGCGGAAATAGGGGGCGTGCAGTTCGATCGGGTGCTTCTGGCCAATCCGGTCCAGCCGGCCGATGCGTTGCTCCAGCAGGTCCGGATTGTCGGGCAGGTCGAACAGGATCAGGTGATGGGCGAATTGAAAATTACGCCCTTCGCTGCCGATTTCGGAGCACAGCAGGAGTTGGCAGCCCTGCTCCCGGTCGGCAAACCAGGCGGCCGCCCGGTCCCTTTCGATGATGCTCATGCGCTCGTGAAACAGGGCGGTGTGCATACCTTCCCGGATACGCAGGGCCTGTTCCAGCCCCGATGCGGTTGCCGCGTGGGCACAGATCAGCAGCAGTTTTTCACCCCGGTATTGTCGGAGTATGCCGATTAACCAGTCGACCCGCGGATCGCTGCGCCACCACTCCTGCCCGGGGCGGTTTTTCAGGCTCCGTTCCGGTTGTAAGCGTCGCGCTGCAGGCAGGGCGGCCTGATCGCCATGGCGATAGCAATCCGGCAGCTCCAGTGGGTAGCTGTGGAAGGTCCGCGGCGCAAAGCCCTTGATTCGCTCGCGGGTGTTGCGGAACATGCCGCGTCCGGTACCATGCCGATCCAGTAACAGCTCAATCAATTGGTCGCGGGCCTGCTGGCGTTGTGCCGGATCGCTGGCGGCATCCTGCATGGCTTTAAGCAGTGGTGCGGCCTCTGTTTCGCCCAGGGTTTCCCGCAGCAGATGCTCCTCCTGTTCGGAGAGCAGTTGATCGGCAATCAGCTGGCCGACAATATCGGCAATGGCGCGGTAATGGCCCTGTTCCTGCCGGAACTGTGCCAGGCTGGGGTAGCGGTCCGGGTCGAGCAGCCTTAAGCGGGCGAAGTGTCCGTCCTGGCCAAGCTGTTCCGGGGTTGCGGTCAACAGCAATACGCCGGGGATTTCACCGGCCAGGGCTTCGATAGCCTGGTAGGCGGGGCTGGGGTTCTCCTCGTGCCACTCCAGGTGATGGGCCTCATCCACGATCAGTATATCCCACTCACCCGCCATGGCCTGTTCCAGCCGGTTGGGTGTGTCGGTAAACAGGTCGAGTCCGCAAAGTACCAGCTGTTCAGCCAGAAAGGGGTTGTCACCGGCGTTGGATGACTCCAGTTCCAGGCAGCGCTCTTCGTCAAACAGGCTGAAGCGCAGGTTGAAGCGGCGCAGCAGTTCAACCAGCCACTGGTGCAGCAATGGCGACGGCACCACGATCAGGGCACGATGGGCCCGTTCGGTCAGCAGTTGGGCATGCAGAACCAGGCACGCCTCAATGGTCTTGCCCAATCCTACTTCGTCCGCCAGCAGCACCCGGGGGGCGAGTCGCCGGCTCGCCTCGTGGGCGATGTAGAGCTGGTGCGGCAGCAGTTCGGTGCGGGCGCCACCCAGTCCGATCAAATCGGACTTTTGGAGTCGTTGCTGCTGAATCAAGGTGGCGTTGCGCAATTCGAACCAGATGTTCTCATCAATCTGGCCGGTAAACAGCCGCGCCTGTGGCCGGTTGAACTGCATGAAGGGGCTGATCGAGGCTTCTCTCAGTTGATCCGCGACGCCATCGGTACGGGTGCCGCTATAGGTCAGCAGTCCCTGGGTTTGATGGACCTGGTCAACGGTCAGGCTCCAGCCCTGGCTGGATTCAATAGTATCGCCTGGCTGGAACTGTACCCGGGTCAGGGGGGCATTATCCGCCGCATAGGTCCTCGCCTCCCCGGCGGCACGGAACTCCAGCGTCAGTGTGCGTCCCGACTTCTGTTTCACCATGCCCAGTCCCAGTTCCGGCTCTGTATCGCTGATCCACCGCTGTCCCGGTATGAATTGCTGCTCTGCCATAATCGCATCTGCCTCTGATTTGCGAGGGCGGAAGGATACGCCCATCAAGGATGGTTTTCTAATTTTGTGGCGCTGTATCACCGGCTTGAATGACCCTGTCGGGGTTCGCGCCTGCCCGGTATCGGGGAATTATTGCCGTGTCAGCCTGTCTGAACCGGGGAGAATGTGCGGGCTTCACCAGGAGGGCGCGTGCCAGGGAAAGAATTTTGGGCGCTCGGTCACGAATAAAAAAACTTGAATGCAACCATGAAAAAAATATGTGTAGGCGCTCCTGGAAGAATGCTATTATGGGCGGCCATTTCTTACACGGCTCTATGATTCGTGGTAACGATGACGGGGCAGTCATGTTCAACTAGAAGAAGGTAATGTACAGATGAAAACCATTGCTATGCTCGCAGGCGCTGCCCTGCTCTCACTGGGTCTCGTTGGTAACGCTTCCGCCGCTGATGGTGCTGCACTCTATGCTTCCAAGGGTTGTGCGGCCTGTCATGGTGCCGATGCCAATACGCCGATTATGCCGATTTACCCCAAGCTGGCTGGCCAGAACGCCCAGTACGCACTGAACCAGATGAAAGACATCAAAAGCGGCGCCCGTAACAATGGCCAGACCGCTGCTATGAAAGCCATCGTGGCATCTGTCAGTGATGAAGAGCTGCAGGCCATCGCCGAGTGGCTGGCCGCTCAGTGATCTGATGCAGCATTACTTGACCTGAGGTTAAGTAAGAACGCCGGTGAGTAACCGGCGTTTTTTTTGCGTGGCCCCGGCCCCCTGCACCGGGTTACTTTGCAGATGGAAGTAACCACATCCTGTTTCCATCACTGGCTTCCGCGGTATTCCTGTGCCGCTGATCGGCCCCAGCGTAGGCGTATCCCGTTAAGCTCAAACCAATGGGCTCCATTGTCCGTCACCGGCGGTCGTCATGTGCGATGGTGACCGAAGTCGAGTCGTCCTGCCGGGCGTGAACTCCGGGTTACGCCTGTTGTGATGAACAAGGCGAGTGGCAGAACGGATCGCACTGCGCTTACCCATGCTGGCTGGCGGGCATCGCAACGCTTGCGTGGAAATCAGTGTGTGGTTTTTTGAGTGGCAAATGCATCCTGCCAAAGGCCGCCGGGCCCGATCTTTTTAGCGATATGCGTTTTTGGACTGCTTGTCTGCGAAGTGTTTGTATTGCGCTGCCGATAATATTTGGTCTTCGGTTTTTCTGCGGTGAATTATATTTTGTGTTGCTGGATCATGTGGCCTGCAATCATCAAAAATTGATGAATGGTTGTAGTTAATTCAACCACGAAAAAAGTGGTTTTTCTGATAAAAATCAGGGTGTTTTGAAATAAATGTGTCATATGCCCCACTTGTTTTGGGATATCACGCGTTCGATTGATTAAAGTCAATGATATCCCCTCCGCCCCGGCGCAACATGCCCTCGCAATTCTAAAAAATAGCGCTGCTGGCGCGAGAAAAGTTCTTAAACGGAGACGTGTCTCATGAAAGTGAACAAAAAGCGAGCATTGTCGCTGATGCTGGGCCTGACAATGGGTCTGGGCGCAACGTCAAGTGCATATTCCCAGGCGTCGCTCGAAGATGTCATGAAGGCGCGCGGCCTGACGCAGAAAGATCTGCTGGCTGCTGCCAAGACCTATACACCAACTGGCGGTCGTGACGAGTACCTCGTTTTCGCTTCCGGGGGGCAGAGTGGTCAGGTTATTGTGTACGGTATTCCGTCCATGCGTATCCTGAAATACATCGGTGTATTCACTCCCGAACCCTGGCAGGGATATGGCTACGATGATGAGTCAAAAGAGGTTCTGAAGCAGGGCCGCATTCAGGGTAAAGACATCACCTTTGGTGATACCCATCACCCGGCATTGACCGAAACCGACGGTGATTACAACGGCAAGTTCCTGATCATCAATGACAAGGCCAATCCGCGCCTGGCCGTGATTGATCTGCACGACTTCGAAACCAAACAGATTGTCGTCAATCCCTTCTTCAAGTCCTCCCATGGTGGTGCTTTCGTAACCCCCAACAGTGAGTACGTGATGGAAGCGGCGCAATATCCGGCGCCTTTCAGTAGCGACTTTGTTCCTCTTTCTGATTTCAATGACGCCTACCGTGGTGGTGTCACTTATTGGAAGTTCAATATGGAAGAGGGGCGGATCAAGCCTGATCAGTCATTTACTTTTGAATTGCCGCCTTACAGTCAGGATCTCTCCGACGCCGGTAAAGGCCCCTCCTATGGCTGGGGTTTCACCAACTCGTTCTGTTCCGAGCGTTATGTCGGCGGTATTGAAAAAGGGCGTCCGCCTTTCGAGGCCGGCTGTTCACAAAAAGATACCGACTTCCTGCATATCACCAACTGGAAGAAAGCGGCCGAGCTGGTTGCTGCCGGTAAAGTTAAAAAGGTTAATGGTTCTTACATGATCCCGATCGCTCAGGCGATCAAGGAAGAGCTGCTCTACCTGGTGCCTGAGCCCAAGAGCCCGCATGGTGTGGACGTTAACCCGGCCGGTAATCGCATCATCATCGCCGGTAAGCTGGACAGCCATGCCTGGGTTTACAGCTGGGAAAAAATCCAGAAAGCCATCGCCGATAAGAAGTTCGAGGGAAAAGATCCCTACGGCATTCCCATCATCGCCCTGAAGGATGCACTGCATACCCAGGTGGCGGTGGGTCTCGGTCCGCTGCACAACCAGTATGACTCGAAAGAGTGTATCGTCTACACCTCCGCCTACGTGGATTCCCAGATCACCAAGTGGGATTACTGTGAAGGCAAGGTGCTGGATCAGGTACATATTCACTACAACGTCGGTCACTTGATGTCGATGGAAGGTGATACGGTATCACCGGATGGCAAGTACCTGGTGTCTCTGAACAAGCTGGCGATCGACCGCTTCAACCCGGTTGGTCCGCTGCATCCGCAGAACCATCAGCTGATCGATATCAGCGGTGAAAAGATGCAGTTGCTCTATGATATGCCGCTGCCGCTGGGCGAACCCCACTATGCGGTTGCTATCAAGGCCGACAAGCTGAAACCGGCTGTACGTTATAAATCCGGTTGGAATACCCGTACGGATTCCAGGTCTATCTACCGGACCCGTGCCGGTCGTGAGAAAGTGGAGAAAGTGGATGGCGTGACCCATGTCTATGGCACGGTGATTCGTTCACACATCACCCCCGAGATCATCGAGGTGGAAGAAGGTGATACTGTGTCACTGCATCTCACCAACCTTGAACGGGCAGAGGATGAGACACACGGCTTTGCGCTTTATGGCCAGAGTGTGAACCTCTCGATCGAACCGGGCAAGACAGCGTCCTACACCTTCACCGCGGATAAACCGGGCGTCTATCCTTATTACTGCACCGAGTTCTGTTCCGCACTCCATCTTGAGATGCAGGGTTACCTGCTGGTCAAGCCGAAAGGTTACAAGGCCAAAGACGGAGCTATAGCAGAGGGTGAGCAGTACACCAAGGCTGACTTCGATAAGCAGGTCAAGACCAACCTGGAGACCCAGGCGGTTATCGACTCAGTGGTTGCCTTTATCACCAGTCACAACTACAAGGACTTCCCGCCGGTTGTCGCACTGGTTGAAGACGCCACCGAGCAGCTTGGCTTTGCAGATGAAGCGAAGAAAAAAGCTGATGAGTTTGCTGCCAAAGGCGACTACCAGAATGCTACACTCTGGGCAGGTCAGTGGTGGCAGTATCAGGTGAAGACTGCTGACATGGGTCTGCGAGCCAAGACCTATCTTGAGCAACACGGTGCGGTTAAGGTTGGAACCAAGTAATCGACCTGCCAACACCGAAAGGTAATTGACCAAAGCAAGGGGAGGGGTTCTTATTGAACCTCTCTCCTTTAATACATGCTCCAAAACCTTTTATGTAGTGAGGTAGTTGTTATGAGCAAAATGAAAAGTGTTGTTGTTGCCTTGACCGTAGTGAGTTCGATGATGATCAGCGCGAGTGTGGTTGCCGCAGATGGTGCTGCGCTCTACAAGTCCAAGACCTGCTGGTCCTGTCATGGTAAGGATGCCAAAACCCCCCTCATGCCGTTTTATCCCTCCCTGGCCGGACAGAATGCCGACTATATGTTTAATCAGATGAAGGACATCAAGTCCGGCGCCCGTAATAATGGACAGACGGCTGCCATGAAGGGCGTGATGGGTCTGGTGAATGAAGAGGAAATGCGTGTTTTGGCTGATTGGCTGGCGGAGCAGCAGTAATTCTATCGGGATTTTGCCCCGGAATATTGATACTTCGCAATGCGGCAATGCGGGTGGGTGTGGGACACTTTACACCAGCAGTTGGAAGTGGCTAAGGGCGATTTCCCGATAAATTGCACGGTAGATGGGGTTGACCTGTATCAATGAGTACTTATGCACCCTGTGTCAACCTGATGCTCGTCCCTATCGGACTTCACCATTTGTCGATTTGTAGTCCAATCGATCAGATTAAAAGCCGCTGCAAAGCGGCTACCAAAACAACGCTGTACTTGCCCGATTTGAACTCGGGCAACCAGGAGATCAAGAGATGAGTGTAAAACCAGTATTTACCAGTCTGGCCGCTGCCGTGGCGATCAGTCTAAGCGCGAACGTCAACGCGGCGGATACCTCTGAATGGGCCAAGGACACCACGTCAGGCGAAACGGATGCGGCGATGCACCTTGAGCCGGATCTGGAAAATGGTCTGGATGTTTACGAGGTCTGTTCTGCCTGCCACATGCCAGAAGGCTGGGGATTCACCGACGGTACCTTCCCGCAGTTGGCCGGTCAGCACCGTCCGGTGCTGATCAAACAGTTGGCGGATATTCGCGCGCTGAACCGTGATAACCCCACCATGTATCCCTTCGCGCTGCCGGAATCCATTGGCGATGAGCAGGCACTGGCGGATGTGACCGCTTATATCGAAAAGCTCCCCATGAACCCGGAAAACGGCAAGGGTGAGTGGGCCGAGGGCACCCCTGAGTTCGAGCAGGGCAAGAAGCTGTATGAGGATAACTGCGTGCGTTGTCATGGCGATCATGGCCAGGGTGATCGGGAGAAATTCTATCCCCGCATCGAAGGACAGCATTACGCCTACATGCTGCGTCAGTTCGAATGGATCAGGGACGGCAAGCGCCGTAACGCCAACCCGGATATGGTGGAGCAGATCAAGAACTTCACCGATAAAGATATGGCGATGGTCATCAACTACGTATCCCGTATTCCGGTGGACCCGAAGGATCTGGCGCCGTCCGCCGACTGGACCAACCCGGATTTCGACTAGCTGTTCAATCTCCTCCGGTTGTATGACTGCCGTTCCCCGGGGTCATGCAACCGGCTGGGTTCCCCGCCCCATAATCAACACCTGAAGCGTCTCGTATCATGAATGCAGTAACCAGTAAAAAGCAGACTCTCATTGTGGCCGCCCTCGGGCTGATCGCACTGGGATTGATGGCTGTGATCTTCTACTCGCCGATCTGGTGGGTTTCATTGACGGCCCCCAACTACCCGGAAGAGGCATTCCCTGACGGGGTGCGCATCCATTTTCATATGAATGGTGTCTTCAACGGGTGTCAGAAGATCGAGAAAGAGGAGATCCACGAGGATATCGCCCTCGATTGCGTGCATGAAATGGATACCATCAACCACTACGTGGGCATGTATCCGATCGCCGCCGGTGGGCCGGTGGAGCGGGGCTTCGGGCAGTTCTTGATGGTCTTTATGGGGATCATGGTGGTTGGGTTTGTCTGCAGCAGGCCAAAGGTGCGCGTCGCCATCATGGGGGTCGGCTTTGCCGGTTTGTTGATCTGGATGTACCTCACCATTTACGGGGATGAAGGTTTCCGCCTTCAGAATGCCGGTTACGTGGAGGCGATGGTCACCTCCATGGACCAGGAGGCCGCCGATGCATCGGAAGAGGATGATGACGAGATTGTCATTGGCGGTATTGTCGGTGCGCTTAAGGAGTCCCTTGAAGAGTCCGGTGTGGTCGTTGAACTGCCGTCAGATAAAGAGGCAAAAGCGAAAATAGATACGGCGTCCGGTGCCGGTGCTGATTCACACAAATTGCGCATGATCCAGCAACTGAAACTGACGTACGAGAAAGATTTGGAACAGGGTCGGGTCAGCGAGCCCTGGAACGGCAGTAATTTCCAGGTCATGACCTGGCACTATGGCAAGAGCTTGGGCCGTTATTTCAATAACCAGGAAGAGATTGTGCCGATGGTGGCCAATCTGAAGATTGCTATCCATGTGGTGTTTGCCGGTCTTGCGGGTGCCATGCTGCTTCTGCTGTTCGGCGCGCGCAGGAACGGTGGCATCCTGTACTGGCTGCTGGTATTGGTTCCGATGGCGCTGCCGCTGTTCTTTATTATCGATTATGCAGCCTGGCTCTGGTGGTATGGTCATACCCTGAATGCCATGGGGGCGTTCGCGGTCAAACCCTTTATGCCGACGGTATTCGGGGATGGTAAAGTGGCACAGTTCGCCACCCACTCCTATCCTTATACAGGATTCTTCCTGATGCTTTTGCTTTCTCCCATTCTGGCTGTTGCAGCACTGATCCGCAAAAAACAGTTCAGGGAGAGTTGATTAACAGCACGTACCCCTCCGTGCGGACCGGCATGGACTCACGGAGGGAAGATTCCGCAATTGTATGAATGGGTGTGAATCTGGTGGGTGTGATAGGGCTGTGCCCGGGCATTGCTGAACAGGAATCTATGCGTACGCTACGTTTTGTCACAGTTTTATTCATGTTGCTGCCGGCGTTGTTATGGGCAGAGGAGTATCCGTCATTTCAGGAACTGGTCGATGCGGCGGAGGAGAATGACATCCTGATCCCGCCGCCGGGTACCTATGCGGGTCCGGTGAGTATCGAGAAGTCGCTGGTTATCGATGGTCAGGGCAAGGTGGTGATTGATGCGGGCGGTAAGGGATCGGTCATCTACCTGGATGCGGATGGCGTCACCCTGAAGGGATTACGCCTGACCAACTCGGGTAACTCCCACAATGACATCGACTCCGGTGTCCAGGTCCGTGGCAATTTCAATGTCATCAAGGACAACGTCATCGATAACACCCTGTTTGGTATCGATCTCGGTCAGGCGGAGAATAATATTATCCGCCGGAACCGGATCTCATCCAAACCCGTGGATATCGGCGTGCGTGGTGACTCGGTCCGGCTCTGGTACAGCTTTAACAACAAGATTATCGACAATGTTATCCGTGACTCGCGGGACATGGTGGTCTGGTATTCGAAAGATAATCTGATCGCCCGTAACGACTCCCGCGGTGGCCGGTATTCACTCCACTTCATGTATTCCCAGCACAACGAAGTCCTGGGAAATCATTACGAAGATAACCAGGTGGGTATCTTCCTGATGTACAGCGACAGTGTCGAGGTGCGCGATAACTACATCGCCCACGCCATCGGTGCCACCGGAATGGGGATCGGTTTCAAGGAGACATCCGATGTGGATGTTCACAACAACCAGATTCTCTACTGTGCTATCGGCATCTATCTGGATGTATCGCCTTACGACCCGGACGCCACCAACCGACTGACCGGGAACGTGATCGCCTTCAGCGGAATCGGTATACAGTTCCTGAATGACTGGCAGGGCAATATTCTGGAAAACAACCGGTTCAAAGGAAATATTACCCAGGTGATGGTGGCTGGCGGCAAAACCGCCAACCGGAATACCTGGAACGGTAACTACTGGGATGATTACGAAGGGTTTGATCAGAATTTCGATGGGGTCGGGGATCGGCCTTACGAGTTGTACAGTTACGCGGATCGAATCTGGATGGATGTCCCCTACGCGCAGTTTTTCAAAGGATCTCCGGTGCTGGAAGTACTCGATTTTCTGGAGCGTCTCGCGCCTTTCACCGATCCCGATATGATTTTACGCGATGAAAAACCGCTGATGTCTGCGGAGGCAGTACGTGATGAGTGATCAGAACAAACCCAAAAAAAAACCTGCGAAGCGCAGATTGAGCGCGAAACAGGTTGAACAGAATCGGCGTGAATTTCTACGCACCTCCGCCCTGGCAGTCGGGGTTATGGGTATTTCCCTGGTCGGATTGCTACCCGCTGTGCAGGGCAAGACCCTGGCCCTGCGTCCCCCTGGAGCCCTGAAGACGCCGACCGACGAGACAGAGTTTCTCTCCTCCTGTATCAAATGTGGCCAATGTGTGCAGGTCTGCCCGGTCAACGCCATCAAGCTGGCGGACCTGGACAAGGGTGCCGGTGTCGGTGTGCCCTATATCGACGCCCGGGATCAGGCGTGTGATTTCTCCTGTGACGGTCTGCAATGTGTGCTCGCCTGTCCCACCGGTGCGCTGACTCATGATCTGGACTATCCGGCAGACGCCCGTATGGGGTTCGCCCGCCTGGATAATCCGCGTAAGTGCCTGGCGATTCAGGGCAAGGGGTTCAAAGGGCAGGCGCGGGGACCGGATTTTGAAGGGACCTTGCGCTATGACGATGTGGATCGCTGGAATCCGATCCCGGTGGCCGACTATCCCTACGATCTTGAACTCTGTGATCTCTGTATGCGGCAGTGCCCGATCGAGATCCGTATTGCCCAGTGCGCGGCGGCCGCCGATGAGCGGGAGCAGAACAAGGACCGGGTCGCCCAGATTCAGGGTAACGAGTGCCCGCCCAAGCATGCGATCACCTTGGAGGTCTTCGGTGAAGAGGGCGGTGTCAAACGGATGAAACCGGTGATACTGGATGGCTGTGTCGGCTGCGGCGTTTGTGAAATGATCTGTCCGCCGGAGCCGCCGGCGATTGTGATCGATATCAAACAGGATACCGACCACATGGGGGGTGCCTCATGAGTTATATTATCGAATCATTTCGTCAGCTGTTTGGCAGCGAACCCCGGCGTCCCGATAAATCGGATATCTCTCCCGAGGCGCAGGCGGTTCACCAGTACAAAAAACAGAACCCGTTTGACAAGTACTCCTTCGAGGTGGCGCGCCAGTCCCATACCGCGGATTCAAAAAAATGGCGTAACCGGCGCTGGGCCACCCTGCTGGTGGTAAACCTGCTGTTTGTGGTCTCCTACTATTTCGATATCCAGTTGCTGGAGGGCGCGCTGACGGCGTCCCGCTTCATGGGTTTCCATATGGCGGATCTGAATTCGGCCCTGCAGGTCACGCTGGCGTTCAAGCATATGGTGTTGAACCTGGTGATCGGTACCGCCACTGTGTTTGTGCTCTGGCTGTTGCTGGGTGGGCGTACCTTCTGTTCCTGGGTCTGCCCCTATCATCTGCTCTCCGAGTGGGCGGAAAAACTGCATCTCTATCTTGCCGGTAAGGGCTGGGTCAAGGATCACACCTTCAACCGCAAAATACGTTCGCTGTTCTACGTCATCTTTGCCCTGCTGGCCCTGGTGACCGGCTATACGGTGTTTGAAACCATATCGGTGACCGGCATTGTGAGCCGGGCGTTGATCTATGGTCCCGGCATGGCCCTGATCTGGGTGGGACTGATATTGCTGTTTGAGGTGTTCTACTCCCGGCGCGCCTGGTGCCGCTACGTCTGCCCGATCGGCATCACCTACGGTGTTGTGGGTACGCTTTCGCCGGTACGGGTCAAGTTCGTGCTGAAGGATTGTCATCACGAGGGGGACTGCCGGAAAGTGTGCCTGGTACCCCATGTGCTTGATATGACGGTAAAAGGCAAGGCAGCGCATACCGAGGTCGATGTGAGTGCCGACTGCACGCGCTGTGGCATGTGCGTCGATGTGTGCCCCACTAATTCGCTGCGATTCGACATCAAGGGCCTCGGTAAGCATTTGTAAAATGGGGTAAGCTCGCTGTCAGTGCGGCCGGCCCACGCCAGTCGCGTTTGTTATGCCCCGGTGGCATTGAATTCAGATATCAGGTTCGTGAATGATCGAGTTTCAGAACGTTGTTAAAAAATTCCGCCGCAATGAAGTACTGAAAGGCGTGAATCTGACCATTGAGCGCGGTCACCGGGTTGCTCTGGTGGGGTCAAACGGGGCGGGTAAGACCACGCTGATTCGTTGCCTGCTGGGTGAATATACCTGCGATGGATCGGTGACGGTTGACGCTTTGGCCCCGCGGGAGAACCGCCGTGCGGTGTTGTCCAAGGTCGGTTTTGTGCCGCAGCTGCCGCCCCCGCTGAAAATGCCGGTGGGGCAATTGATCCGCTTTGCCGCCAGCGTGTGCGACTCCCATCCGCAGCGCATGGCGGATGTGGCCGTCCGCCTGGGCCTGGATACAGAGCAGTTCAAGTACCAGCCGTTCGTCAAACTCTCCGGTGGACAGAAGCAAAAACTGCTGATTGCCATTGCCCTGGGACGGGACAGTGAGTTGCTGGTCATGGATGAGCCCGCGGCGAACCTGGATCCGGAGGCGCGCCATATCTTCTTCAGCCTGCTTGCGGAAAAGAAGGATCAGGCGGCCATGATCATCTCCAGCCATCGTCTGGATGAGGTGGCGACCCTGGTTAACCGGGTTATCGAACTGGACCAGGGCAAGGTGGTGCTGGATGACCGGGTGGCGGACCTGGTGGAACTGTCCAGCCGGCTCAGCTGCCGGGTCAGGCTGATCCGCCCGGAGGCACCGTTTGCCAAGGCGATCCAGGAGTGGGGCTTCACCAGTTCGGACGATGGTCGGGAGTGGCGCGGCTTTGTCGCCGGCCCGGACCGGTTGCGCTTCCTGGGCGTGCTGTCCCGTTACGCGGCACTGCTGGCCGGAATCGATATGCACGAGGCGGAAGCCCGGGAAGACTACCAGGCGGCTGTGAATGATTAACCGTTGTCGCTGGCTTCTGGCAGGACTGCTGCTGTTAATACTGAGTGGTTGTGGGGTCGATCCGGGCACCGGTCCGGGGGACGTCAAGTGGGACAGGGAGATCTGTGAGCGCTGCAGGATGGTGCTCAGCGATCGGCACCATTCCTCCCAGATCCGTTATTTTCCCGCCAACAAAAAACGCTCCAAGGTCATGAAGTTTGATGATATCGGCTGTGCAGTGATCTGGCTGGAGGACAAGCCCTGGAAGGATGATCCCCAAACCCAGATCTGGGTCACAGACCGCAATGGCGGCGGCTGGATCGATGCCAGACAGGCGTTCTACATCAAGGGCGACGTCACACCGATGGAGTATGGCCTGGGTGCCCAGCAGGAAGCGGTCGAAGGGAGTCTTACTTTTGACCAGGCCAAGGCGCATATCTTCGATGTAGAGCAGCGCTTTAATCTGCACGGGCTGGATCTGTTGAAACGTCTTCAGGAGCGCCAGGGCAATCGCCAGCCGGACAGCGCTGATTCCCATAACCACAATGCGGGTGAGACCCATCAATGAAAAATTGGCTGACTATACAGTTTTTGCAACCGAATACCGTCCGACAGGCCGTGGCGCGGGGAGTTGAGGCATGAAACATCTCTGGTTGACAGCGTATGCCGACATCGTCGAGTCACTGCGGGCGCGCTGGTTTATGGTCTACACCCTGGTCTTTGGTGGCCTGGTGGTGGTGCTGTTCGCCTATGGATTGGCCGAGTCGCGCATCATGGGGTTTACCGGACTCTCCCGGCTGTTGCTCACCTATATCCAGATATCCATGGCGATCCTGCCCGTGTTTGTACTGATTACCACGGTCAGGTCGGTTGCCGGTGATCGGGAGGCGGGTGTATTCGAATACCTGCTGTCACTGCCCATCAGCCTGGCTTCCTGGTTCTGGGGCAAGATATTCGGTCGCTTCCTGGTGGTGTTTCTGCCCGTGCTGCTGGCCATGGTGGGTGCGATCGCCTGGGGTACTATCAAGCAGGTTATTGTCCCCTGGGATCTGTTCATCTATTACACCGGCCTGCTGATGGCCCTGGCCTGGTGTTTCCTGGGTATCAGTATGCTGATCTCCACCCTGGCGCGCAGTTCCGATGTGGCCCAGGGCGCCGCTTTTGTGGTCTGGCTGACCCTGTTGCTGTTTCTCGACCTGATCCTGCTGGGTATCCTGATCCAGGAGCAGCTGCCGGCAGAGACGGCGGTCGCCATTGCGCTTATCAATCCCATGCAGGTGTTTCGAACCGCCACCATGATGCTGTTTGATCCGCAGCTGGTCCTGCTGGGGCCTTCCGCGTACGTGATTCTTGACCTGTTCGGGCAGGCTGGTTATATCGTCTACGCGCTGCTTTATCCGGTGCTGGTGGGTACGGCTTGTGCCGCACTGGGATACCTCCACTTCCGGCGTAGCGATTTACCCTGATTGAGCGGGCCTGCTCCCAGGGTTCATGTGCTGGCAGGAAAAATAGGGCATATCACGCAGGAATGGGTGATATGCCCTAATTATGCTGCCTGATAGCGGGCATAGCCGGATCAGTGCAGTTCTATTGATGGCTATCAATACCGGGGTGGTCTAATCTGCTCTAGCATTGCGCCCTGTTCGCATTTGAGGTGTTTTGTGGCGAGATCAATGACGTTTTACTGGGGAATCGCCGGACTGCTGTTCGTGGCGCTGGCCGGCGTGGCGACCTACAAGGTCATGCCGGTCCTCAACCCGGAAGTGGGCGGTACGGCGGCCCTGGACAGGGACTGTGACCTGCGCGCCGGCCCCTGCCAATCCCAGTTACCCGGGGGCGGCAGTGTCAGCTTTGCCATAAAAACGCCCGGCATCCCGCTGGTAAAACCACTCGACCTTGAAGTGCGTCTGACCGACGTGGAGGCGAGTAAGGTCGAGGTGGATTTCGTCGGTATCGATATGAATATGGGTTTCAACCGTCCGAAACTCAGTGCGGCGGGTGATGGTGTATTTTCGGGTACCGGTATGCTGCCGGTTTGTGTTCGGGTGGCCATGGAGTGGGAAGCCCGGGTGCTGATCACTACGCCGCGCGGTCTCCTGGTTGCGCCGTATCGCTTTATCACGGTCAAGGACGGGGTTGCGTTGCCGGGAGGTAGTCAGTGAAGAAGGGCGTGTTGGTTGGCTTGATCGTGTTACTGCTTGGAGCGCTGGCCGGTCTGTTGTTGTGGCAACCCGAGAGCCAGCAGGAGATGCCGGTAACCGTTGCTCCGGATATCGCCGAGGCACCCAAGGGTGGGGATTTCTCCCTGAACTCCTACCGGGGAGAGATTGATACCCGTTATCTGCGTGGTCAGGTCCTGGTGCTCTATTTCGGTTATACCTGGTGTCCGGATGTCTGCCCAACCAGTCTGGGCTTTCTCAGCATGGCGCTGGAGGAGCTCAGCCCGGAGGAGCTTAAGCAGGTCCAGCCGCTGTTTATCAGTGTCGACCCGGAACGCGATTCCCTCGATCACCTGAAGAGTTATGGTGAGTATTTCCATCCCAGCATACTGGGTATCACGGGTAGCCACGAACAGCTGCAACGGATCGCCGCCATGTATGGCGCCGCTTATCGGCATGTGGAGCAGTCATCGGCGACGGATTACGTAGTTGATCACTCGGCCGATCTCTATCTGGTGGATCGACAGGGACGGCTCTTCAGAACCATTCGTCACGGTACCCAGCCCAGCGAAATCCTGGCTGCAATCAGAGCGGCACTCAATAATAATTGATACTTTCAAGAGGAGAGATTCTATGCGTAAGACCACCCGTTCAGTCATGTTATTGTCGGCCCTGTGCTGTTTTTCCGGTGCCCTGTTTGCGAGTGCAGCTGATCAGGTTTCGGTTGCCGATGCCTATGTGCGCGCCGTACCCCCCGGACAGCCGAACAGCGCCAGTTTCATGACCCTGACCAACGGCTCCGCCAATCCTGTCGTGCTGAAGGGTGCGGAGAGCCCGGCCGCCAAGGTGGTGGAGTTGCATACCCATACCATGTCGGATGGCATGATGCGGATGCGTCAGGTGGAAAAGATCGACCTGCCAGCAGGTGAGACCGTCAAGCTGCAGCCGGGTGGACTGCATGTCATGATGATCGGTTTGAGGGATAAGCTGGTGCCGGGGGAAGCGATTGATATGTCACTGGTGTTTGATGATGGCAGCAAACTGCCGATCAAGGTGCCGGTGGTAAAACTGCAGATGAAGATGGACAGTATGAAGATGGATGGCATGAAACACGACATGAAGCATGACATGAAGCACGACATGCACTGATCTTTCTCCTGCCTGCCCCGGCGTACCGGTTCGGCCATGCTGACAGGTACGCCGGGGCTTCCTCTCCCCCATCCCGCCTGAATTAGAATCACCGGCAGACGTCGGTGCCGATGTCCTGGCCATGGCTGGTTCTGCTGCCGCGCCGGACCAGGCAAAGTCACCCGGACCGGCAGACACAGACCGGTTACAACCTTCCTGTCAAATTACTCAGGCAATCTTCTTGAACGCCACTGCGGCCGCCTGGATGGTGGCTTCGATATCCTCGCCGCTATGGGCGGCGGAGACAAATCCCGCCTCGAAGGCGGAGGGCGCGAGATAGACACCCTGTTCCAGCATGGCGTGGAAGAACCCTTTGAACTGCTCCTGGTTGCAGGCCATGGATTGGGCGAAATTGGTCACCTGGTCCGCCCCGGTAAAGAACAGGCCGAACATGCCCCCTACCTGGTTGGTGCTGAGTGCAATGCCGGCTGCTTTGGCCGCATCCCGGATGCCGGCCAGCAGTTCGCTGGTGCGCTCGGTCAGCTGGTCGTGGAAGCCGGGCTGCGCGATCAGCTCCAGTGTTTTCAGGCCGGCGGTCATGGCGACCGGGTTTCCGGACAGGGTGCCGGCCTGGTAGACCGGGCCCAGGGGGGAAATCTTCTCCATAATCTCCCGTTTGCCGCCAAAGGCACCCACTGGCATACCGCCGCCGATTATCTTGCCCAGGGTGGTGAGATCCGGGGTGATGCCGTAGAGCCCCTGAACGCCGCCCAGAGCGACCCTGAAGCCGGTCATCACCTCGTCAAAGATCAGTACAGTGCCGGATTGATCGCATACCTCCCGCAGACACTCCAGAAAGCCGGGCAGCGGCGGTATGCAGTTCATATTGCCGGCCACCGGTTCGACGATAATGCAGGCGATCTGCTCACCGATCTCGGCAAAGGTGGACCGCACCTGATCGATATCGTTGTAGTTGAGGGTAATGGTGTGCTCCGCCAGCGAGGCGGGGACACCCGGCGAACTGGGTTCGCCCAGGGTCAGCATGCCGGATCCGGCTTTGACCAGCAGGGAGTCAGAATGACCGTGGTAACAGCCCTCGAATTTGACGATCTTGTCACGACCGGTATAGCCGCGCGCCAGGCGGATGGCGCTCATGGTCGCCTCGGTACCGGAACTGACCATGCGCACCAGATCCATGGAGGGTACCAGTTCGCACACCCGATCGGCCATGGTGGTCTCGACCTGGGTCGGGGCGCCAAACGAGAGTCCCTTCTGGATCACGGCCGATACCGCCTCCAGCACCGCCGGGTGGGCATGTCCGAGAATCATGGGACCCCAGGAGCCGACATAGTCGATGTACTGCTTGCCATCCGGGTCGTAGATATAGGCACCGCTGGCACGATCGATAAATACCGGGTCTCCCCCCACACCCTTGAAGGCTCTGACCGGAGAGTTTACTCCGCCTGGAATATGCTGCTGGGCCTGGACAAAACGGTCGTGTGAAGCGGTCATGAGGGTGGTCTCTCCGAAGTTTCGAATAACTGTCTGAAATGGCGGCAGCGGCTGGTGATGTCCGGCACTCCGAAGATGCCATTGATAACGGCCAGCATATCCGCGCCTGCCTGGATAAGTGTGGCGCCATTTTCCGGGGTTATGCCACCGATGGCAACCACGGGAATCTGTAGCATCCGTTTCGCTTCGGTCAGCAGGCCGACCTCGGCCTGGACGGCGTCGGGCTTGGTCTGGGAAGGGAAAAAACGCCCGAAGGCGACATAGTCAGCGCCGGCCGACTGGGCATCGACGGCCAGCGGTAACCGGTTATAGCAGGAGACGCCGATAAGAGTGTCACTGCCGACCCGGTTGCGTACCGAGCTGATGTCACCATCCTGTTTGCCGACGTGGACGCCGTCGGCACCGATGGCCCGGGCCAGGTCCGCATCGTCATTGATAATCAGCAGGGCATCGTGTGCATGGCAGAGCGTCAGCAGGGCGGCACTTTCGGATTTGCGCCGGGCGTCCCCCGGTTGCTTGTCCCGGTATTGCACCACCCGGGCTCCGCCGATCAGGGCGGCCTCCACCTGGTTCATCAGGCGGGTAAAGCCTGCCGGGTGGGGCTGGGTGATGGCGTACAGCCCCTGTAACTGTGTTGTTCTGGGCACGAGTAATTACTCACTCTGTCTGTGGTGGAGTCGATCCGGTATGTGCTGTCCGTTGCCGGGGCGCCAGCCGGCGGCCAGGCTCTCCCAGGTGAAGCGTTGGGCCGCGCTGACCGCCTGATCGAGCGGCAGCCCCTGTGCCAGGCCCGCGGCAACCGCGGATGCGATGGTGCAGCCGGAGCCGTGGTAGGAGTGGGACAGCCTGGGCCAGCGTTCCGTGTGGGGCGGCTGGTCCGGGCGATAGAGGGTGTTGAGCACATCGGTGGCCGCTTCATGGGTACCGGTAATCAGTACGGCACCGCAACCCCGTGACAGCAGCTCATCGGCACAGGCGTCCAGTTGCTCACGTCCGGTCAGGCGGCGCGCCTCCTGGGAGTTGGGTGTTAACAGCAGCGAACCTGGCACCACCTGTTCCAGGATAGCAGCCACCAGTTGCCCGCTGGCCAGTTCGGTACCACCGCCGGCCGCCAGTATGGGATCCAGTATCACCGGAATCTTTGGGTGGCGAAGTAAAAGACTTCCGATGGCGCAAGCAATCCCGGCACTACCGATAAGACCGATTTTGATGGCCCGCACAGGATAGTCCGCCAGTACCGTGTCGATTTGCCGGATGACCTGCTCGGCCGGCAGCGGGATCAGTTCATGGACATTGCGGCTGTCCTGGATGGTCAGGCAGGTGATGGCGGTGGCCGCCTGGCAGCCGAGCGCCCCCAGTGTCTCGATGTCGGCCTGGATGCCGGCGCCGCCTGACGGGTCATGGCCGGCGATGCTGAGGACGATAGGTTTGGACGTTGTCTGTATCACATCAGGTCGTTAGCCGACGGTGGCGCGGATGGCAGGCGTTATCTGTAGAAACGGTTGTTTCATCGACTACAATTAAACCAGCATTCACTGAATACCTCTAGTCCGGTTGATGTAGGGTGCCGGAATTAGTGCCACGAATGTCCGTCGCCAAATGGAATCTGTCGGCTGAAATATCCCTATTGGTGAAGATATGGATAAGCGAATGAATGAACTCACCCAGTTGGCCAAAGATTACTGTTGTCTGATTGAATCAGCCGATGAAAACGACATCGGTTGGTTGCGGGAACTGTATGCCCTGTTGCCGCAACTGCATGCCGCGATCACCGCGCTGGGGGCGCCCCCGCAGCGGGCTGACTATTTCACGCCGGATCTGGACGAGCGGTTTGAGCGATTTGCCCGACTGCGCCGCTTGCTGGGGCACCGGGATGCCTACTGGATGGAGTTTGACGTGGCGCCGGATGAGCAGTGCATGTCGGGCAGCCTGGCCGATGATCTGACCGATATCTATTGCGAATTGAAACATGGCCTGCATCTGCTGGAGGATCGCCGGGAACCGGAACGCGCCTTCGACGACTGGTGTTGCGGCTACCAGAATCACTGGGGACAGCATCTGCTGGACGCCGAACGGCATCTGTATGAACTGGCTACCCGCAATCAGCTGTGACCAGCCGGGCCGTTGGACGCCTTGGAATTCACCAGAAATTCAATGGTTCATCTAAGAGGCATATTTGTTATAGTATCGCGCAATACCGATGAATTTTGTTTGGAGACAAGCCGATGAGTGAAGCAACCACTAACCTGCTGAGCAAGGAAGAGCTCAGTCTGACCGAAACGGCACAGGGCAAGATGGCTGAACTGGTGGGACAGGTTGAAGAGGAAGTGAAGGGGATTCGCGTCTATGCTACTGCCGGTGGCTGCAGCGGCGTCAGCTTTGGCATGACTTTCACCGATCAGGTCAATGACAACGACTATATCCTTAATGCTACCGGATTCGATGTCATTGTTGATGGCGAGACCATGCGGCACCTGGCCGGGGTCGAGATCGATTTTGTCGATCATGGACAGGGTAATGCCAGTTTCGTCTTCAACAACCTGCAACCGGCAGCGGGTGGCGGCTGTGGCGGTTGCAGCTCCAGCGCGGCCCAGGGTGGCGGCTGCTCCTGATCCTTTCGGGTAACCGAAACAAAAAAAACCGCAGACGGAAACGCCTGCGGTTTTTTTATTCAATTGACAAACCGTTCCCCACTGTCTGGTTACTTTTACGAATAAAAGTAACCAGAAAATCCGCTCCACCCCTGCATTTCCCGCCAGTGTCCGGGCACGCATAACGCCGGTGTCACGGAGTCGGTTCATTATCTGCCCTGGCTGAACTCCCGGTTACCTATTATTTGTGGAGCATGCCGGGAGCAGGGCAGTGCACTTCTCTGTGCTGCACGGAGCACCTGAAGGCCGGCCAATCCTCTCTTATGCGCTAATCCGCCAAGAATCCTGTTATTGCTTCAACGCCGGCCACGTGCCGGAATCATCATCTGTTCCGGGCCGGATCAGCTTGTTCAGAACGGTTTCAGTGACGCCAGCAGTACGACTGCAAACAGTATCAGTACCGGTATCTCGTTAAACCAGCGATACCAGACATGGCTGTGGGTGTTTTTCTCTTGCGCAAAATCTTTCAGCAGTTTCCCGCAGTAGAAGTGGTAGATTACCAGGATGGCGATCAGCAGCAGCTTGACGTGCAGCCAGCCCATTTTTCCGTAGGCCGCCCAGGCATAGTCGTAAAGCATCCAGAAGCCGAAAAACAGGGTCAGAATCATCCAGGGGGTGGTGAAATAGTAGAGCTTCCGTTCCATGATCCGGAATCGCTCCCGGCCCGGTTGATCCTCGGTCATGGCATGGTAGACAAACAGCCGGGGGAGATAAAAAATCCCGGCAAACCAGGTCACCATGAATATTAAATGCCACGCTTTCAGCCACATCTTGAATTACCTGCTGCAAAAAAATTAATGGTTCAGTTTCTTGGGATTGTTGTTGGCGTCCTGGTAGAGCTCACGCAGAATATCCTGGCGCCGTGTTGTACTGTCACCGGGTTCGGCCGGCCCGTCGTTCTGTTGTTTGCCGGCAAAAAAACGCCCGATGGCGTGAAATACCCGTTTCAGGGCGCGCCAGAGTTTTGGCAGCAGCCAGATGATCAGCAACAGGGTCAGCACCAGGCCGGCGATGAACAGCCAGGGATAGTGCAGTGATGCCCAGAGACCTCCGATGACCACCAGGTCCTCGGAGATGGACGCGGTCCAGTTGCTGAACGGCTCGGGCGACGTGTTAATCAACACCCGGGTGCTGGTCTTGGTCAAGTGGGTCGTGGCGGCGAGGCTGCCGCCGATCAGCAGGGCCGCGAACTCGGCTGCCTGGTTTACCTCGAGTCCCTGTGCCATGCCGGCGGCCAATACCGCCCCCGCCGGGATGCGGATAAACGTGTGCAGCACATCCCAGCCGGTATCGACACCAGGGGTCTTGTCGGCGAAAAACTCCACCATGTACATGAACCCGGCGGCGGCCATCACCAGCGGGTCGCTCAGCAGTTCCAGACCCGGCGGCAGGGTGATGTCCCCGGTCATGCCGAAATATCCCAGCACCAGCACGGCGGCATAGAGATTAATGCCCGAGGCCCAGGCCACGCCCAGTGAGAGAGAGATCAGTTCAATGGTTTCCATTGATTAATTCCTTGTTGGTCCTGGTCTGTCCATGGGTTAGGGGTGCAGGCATCGGTTCCTGCCTATTGCCATTGACCAGACTGCTCCTGTTTGTCAGGAGATGAGATTGAAGTTTGAGGAACGGGAGGGGTTGGAGTCAAGCGGCGAAACCAAACCAGGGTTTGGTTCAGGGACAACGATAACCTGTCTGGCCCGCTCCTGATGCGGGTTGACGGGAACTTTGGGGTTGGGGCTATGAATATTAAGTCAATAATTGACCTATAAAAAACACGGTTGTATAGTGGTGTGCATTCCTTAGTCAGTGACGTCCACGGAGATTGATCCGGGGTATAAGGAATTAAAAGAATTGTCACGTAGTGCTTAAGCGACCCTCAGGTCGCTTTTTTATTGTTTGCTGCCCGTCGATGCCGGTTTGGAACTTTAGATTTTTCCCCCGGCGCCGTATCATTGGTCACGTTTTTATCCGCATATGACATATCTTGTCCTGTCTCGCATAGCCGGTTGTCGTGCGGGGTAACCGGCAGTTACTCGTTAGTTTGGAATCGATAGTATGGTCAAAGTAGGTATTGTGGGCGGCACGGGCTACACGGGCGTCGAGCTGTTGCGTTTGCTGGCGGGACATCCCCAGGTGGAAGTCACTGTGATTACATCGCGGGCCGAGGCCGGGCGTCCGGTTGCCGATATCTATCCGAACCTGCGGGGCCATTTTGATATCGCCTTCAGCGAGCCGGACCTGGCAACCCTGGGTGCCTGCGATCTGGTCTTTTTCGCAACCCCCAATGGCACCGCCATGAAGCTGGTTCCGGAACTGCTGGAGAAGGGCTGCCGGGTGATCGATCTGGCGGCCGATTTCCGGCTCCAGGATATCCCGCTCTGGGAGCAGTGGTACGGCATGTCCCACAGCTGCCCGGAACTGGTCGCTGAGGCGGTCTACGGGCTGCCCGAGCTCAATCGGGAGGCGATCCGCACAGCCAGGCTGGTGGCCAATCCGGGCTGCTACCCTACTGCTGCCACCCTGGGCTTTCTGCCACTGATTGAGTCCGGCCTTGTGCGACTCTCCGGGCTGGTGGCGGATTGTAAATCGGGTGTCAGTGGGGCGGGGCGTGGCGCCAGTGTTGGCATGCTGATGGGCGAGGTGGGTGAGAGCTTCAAGGCGTACGGGGTACCCGGGCACCGGCATATGCCGGAGATCCGGCAAAATCTCGCACGGGTCGCCGATCAGTCCATTGAGCTGACCTTTGTTCCCCATCTGTTGCCCATGATCAGGGGAATTCATGCCACCCTGTACGCCACCCTGACTGGTGAAACGGACCTGCAGGCGCTGTACGAAAAACGATTCAGCGATGAACCCTTTGTCGATGTGCTGCCGGTCGGATCGCACCCGGAGACGCGCAGTGTCAGGGGCGTCAATCACTGCCGCATAGCGGTGCACCGGCCGCAGGACGGTGACACCGTGGTGGTGCTGGCGGTGATTGATAACCTGGTTAAAGGTGCCGCGGGTCAGGCTATCCAGAATATGAACATCATGCTGGGCCTGGAAGAGTCCCTGGGCCTGCAGGCGGTGGCGTTGCTGCCATAATCTGTTGGCATTCGCTGAACACGACACCCGATGACCAATAATATCTCAAGTTTTCCCGGACTGTGGCGTCAGGGATGAAGGTTAAAACTCCCCGGATTGTGCCGGCCCGCAGTGGTTGGTTTTTTCTGTGGGCCGGGCTGTTGGCTGTACTGGGGATCGTGGCGCTGGCGAGCTGGCTGGGTAATTTCCGATTCGGCGGTGCGGGCATGGATCAGGTGACCCCGCTCAAGCGTCAATTGGCCGCCCAGATCCAGCAGATCGAATTACTGGAAGCGGAGCGCAGTCGCCTGCGCGAACAGGTGGCCGTGCTGGAGCGCACCAGCCAGGTGGACCGGGAGTCGATCCGCCAGGTGCGGGAGGAGCTGCGCAAGAGCCAGTCCGGCTATCGGGAGATGGAGCAGGAGCTCCGGATCTTGCGCGGTATCGTGGATGCCGGCGTCAAGTCAGAAGGGCTGTTCGTGCGTGGATTCGGCCTGACCCGGGGGGAGCAGCCCGGCAGCTATCGTTACCGCTTCACGGTCAGTCAGGCGCTGAAGAATTCCGGTGCCGCAGTGGGTTGGATTCTGCTCACCCTGGAGGGTGAACGGGCCGGGGAGCCGGCGACGCTGGCGCTGCAGGAGATGACCCAGGAAAAGGTTGAAAAGCTGAAAATGCGTTTCAGGCATTTTCAGGATGTTGATGGATTGCTCCAGGTGCCGGCCGACTTTAATCCAGAGCGGCTGATTGTGGAGCTGAACCCAACCAGTAACAGGCTGCCAAAGACAAAAACCAGTTTTGATTGGCAGGTGGCCGATTGAGAGGACGACAAATGGCGCGTTTTAAAAAGTTCAAGGCCCCGAAAATCGCCACTGTGATTGGCAATGGAACCACCATCCATGGCGATGTGAATTTTACCGGAGGTCTGCATGTCGACGGGCTGATCTGCGGCAATGTGACAGTGGAGCAGGAAGGAGCGTCGGCCCTCACATTAAGTGAACAGGGCAGGGTTGAAGGTGACATCCGGGTCCCCAATGTAATACTGAACGGCACCGTGGTTGGCGATGTCTATGCATCGGAACGGGTGGAGCTGGCTCCCAAGGCCAAAGTGAGCGGCACCGTCTATTACAATCTGCTGGAAATGGCCATGGGAGCTGAGGTAAATGGTCAGTTGATCCATACCAAGGATGCCCAGCCGCAGATGCTTGGCTATGACGGCCAGGAGGCCAAATCAGCCGACCGGAATTCGCCGGAATCCGCCGAGGCGGGGGAGTCCGACAGTACCGAGGATGGCTCGGAACGACTACCCAGAGGCCGTTGAAAACCGTTATACTGTAATACTTGACTAAATTGATCAGAAAAGCATAATGTTCTGATAAACGCTCGTTTCGAGCCGTATTGATACAGATTTGGAGTTTGTTATGAGTGGCGCACAAGCTGAAACCGAGAGCCCGTTGGTGTTTACCAATGCAGCGGCGAACAAGGTAGCCGCCCTGATTGAGGAAGAGGGTAACCCCGGCCTGATGTTACGGGTGTTCATCCAGGGTGGTGGCTGCTCAGGATTCCAGTATGGATTCAGCTTTGATGAAGAGATGAAAGAGGGTGACACCCGGGTAGAAACCGATGGCGTCACCATGCTGGTCGATCCGATGAGCCTGCAGTACCTGATGGGTGCTGAAGTCGATTACACCGAGAGCCTGCAGGGCTCGCAGTTCGTGATCCGGAATCCCAATGCGACCACCACCTGTGGTTGCGGATCCTCCTTCTCGGTCTGATCTCAGGTCTGCTTTCGCGGGCTGAAAAAAAGCCCCTGTATCCTTGGGATACAGGGGCTTTTTGTATGCGGGACCGATGGGTCCCGGGATTGTCTCAGTTCGCCGGTGCGACGGGCGCAGCCGGTGCTGCTGGCGGAGCCGGATAACCGTACGGAGCGTAGCCGTAGGGCGCGGGTGCCGGTGCGCCGTAAGGATAGCCGTAGCCGCCATAGGGGTAGCCATAACCGTAGTAGGGGTTACCGTAACCCCGGCCATAACCGTTGCCATAGCCACTGCCACGGCCGCTGAAGTTCATGTTGAAATCGCCGGTGCCATCACCCCAACCGTCACCTAGGCCATTCCATGGACCACCGCCCCATGGGCCACCACCCCATGGACCGCCCCACCAGGCAGTTGCGGAAGCGGATGCAGCCAGCATAGCCGCAACCGCGGCCGCTTTGAGGATGTTTTTCATAATATCTTCTCCCTAAGTCATTTTTGGGTATAAGAAGTCCACTCTTGAGTGGTGGCCTCCTTAAATGAAAGTATTTACCGTTTCAAAATAAGTCAACCCGGAATTCAGTTATTCTTGACCTGGGTTAACTCGGGTCCTGTCGGCTATTTTTTGAACAGTAACGGGGCCACATCGTCAAAAGTGCAGGCAAAATGGATTTTTATGCCTTTACGAATATGCTCCGGCACCTCTTCATATTCGCCACGATTCTCCTCCGGCAGGATCAGTTCATGGATGTTGGCGCGCCGGGCGGCGATCATTTTTTCACGTACCCCGCCAATCGGAAAAACGTGCCCGGTGAGGGTCAGTTCGCCGGTCATGGCGATGTTCCTGACCGGCTGGTTGCGTGCCAGTGACAGCAGCGCGGACGCTATGGTGATACCGGCGCTGGGTCCATCTTTTGGCGTTGCCCCTGCCGGCACATGCAGATGGATAAAGCTGTTTTCGAAAAAGTCCGCATCGGCGCCCAGCCTTGCCGCATTGGCCACGATGTAACCGTAGGCAATTTCAGCGGATTCCCGCATCACCTCCCCCAACTGGCCGGTCAGTTTGAAACCGCGGGTATAACCGTGGGTCCGGACCGCCTCGATACTGAGGGTGGCCCCGCCCATGGCGGTCCAGGCCAGCCCGGTAACCACGCCGGGACCGGTCAGGTTGCGTTCGTCACGGAAGATCGGGCTGCCCAGGTACTCCTTCAGGTCGGCCGGTTCGACCACGATGGGTGTTGGTTCCTGGTCCAGGATGCGCACCACCGCCTTGCGCACAATTTTACCGATCTGTTTTTCCAGCCGCCGCACACCGGCATCCCGGGCATAGCCCTCAATAATGGCCTTCAGGGCCGGTGTATTGAGTTTCAATTGGTTCCGTTTCAGCCCGGCCCGCTGCAGCTGCCGGGGCAGCAGGTACTTGCGGGCGATCTGCAGCTTCTCCTGCGCGATATAGCCGGACAGGGAGATGATCTCCATACGATCCCGCAGCGGTGCCGGTATGGTATCGAGCTGGTTGGCGGTGCAGACGAACAGCACCTTGGATAGGTCAAAACGCAGATCCAGATAGTGATCCAGGAATTCGTTGTTCTGTTCCGGGTCCAGCGCCTCCAGCAGGGCGGAGGCGGGGTCGCCATGGAACGAGGCACCGATCTTGTCGATCTCGTCCAGCATGATGACCGGGTTGGCGGTCTCTACCTCCTTCATGGCCTGGATGAACTTGCCTGGCATGGCGCCGATGTAGGTGCGCCTGTGTCCCTTGATCTCCGCTTCGTCCCGCATGCCGCCTACGGAAAAGCGGTAGAAGGAGCGGCCCAGGGCATTGGCGATCGATTTGCCGATGGAGGTCTTGCCCACACCCGGCGGGCCCACCAGCAGTATGATGGAGCCGCTCACTTCGCCCTTCATCATGCCGACGGCGAGAAATTCCAGAATACGCTTTTTGACGTCATCCAGCCCGTAGTGATCCTTGTCCAGCGCCTTGCGTGCTTCGGCCAGGTCCAGTTTGTCCTGGCTGTGTTTGCCCCACGGCAGCAGGGTGATCCAGTCGATATAGTTGCGTGTCAGGGCATATTCGGGCGAGCCGGTCTCCAGCACCGAGAGCTTCTGCATCTCCTCTTCCAGCCGTTTGCTGGCGGATTCCGGCAGCACCAGGTTCTCAAGTCGCTCCCTGAACTTGTCCAGTTCGGCGGTGCGATCGTCTTTTTCCAGTCCCAGCTCCTGCTGAATCGCCTTGAGCTGTTCGCGCAGGAAGAACTCCCGCTGGTGGGTGTTGATCTTGTCTTCCACCGTCTTGCGGATTTCGTTTTGGGTCTTGGCCAGCTCCAGCTCTTTGTTGAGCAGCAGCAGTACCTTTTCCATGCGGGGCAGCAGCTTGATCTCTTCCAGTATCTCCTGCAGCTGGTAGCGGTCGGCGGTGGTCAGGCTGGCGGCAAAATCGGCCAGGTGGGAGGGATCGTCCGGCCCCAGCCGGTCGAGAAAAATGCGCAGCTCCTCGCCATACAGGGGATTCAGCGGCACCAGCTCCTTGATGGTGTTAATGACCGCCATGGCGTAGGGCTTGATCTCTTCACTGGGGGTGGCCGATTCATCCTTGAAATAGTGCACCTGGGCCTTGAAGGGGGCCTGGCGGGAGACAAACCGTTCGATCCTGAAGCGCTGCAGACACTCCACCAGTACCTGCAGGCGGCCTTCGACTTTCTGTACCCGGTGGATTTTGCAGATGGTACCCACACGGCGGAAATCACTCGGCTCAGCCTCTTCCGAGGTGGGCGAGTCGGTCATCACGATACCCAGGATGGCCTGGCCCGATTCATAAGCGGCCGAGATGGTCTCCTCCCAGTGTTCGTCATTCATCAGCAGGGGTACCGCCTGTCCGGGGAAGAAGGGACGGGTGGTGACCGGTAACAGATGGATCACGCCGGGGAGTACATCCCCCTGGCGAGCGGGTACGTTGTCGGAAATGATGTCCAGGGCGTCGGCGTCGATTGCGTCGTCATGCATTTTTATTCTGCTCTTTAGGTAAGTCTTGCGTCGCGGCTTGTTCCAGGCCGCGACGGCGCGGATTCCGGGGGCTGTAAAACCCTGTTCGATACTGTTATATCAGGTTGATGGGGTGGTTTTGCAAGCCAGGTTGGCAAGCCGTGCGAAATCGCCCAGAGAGAGCCGTTCTGCCCGGAGTGTCGGGTCAATACCCGCAGCGCTTATCTGTTCCGCATCCATCAGCTTGCCCAGGCTGTTGCGCAGGGTCTTGCGCCGCTGGGCGAAAGCGCTGGTGACCAGCTGCGCGAAACAGGCCGCATTGTCGATCGGGTGGGGCGGTTCCCGGTAAGGGACCAGACGCACGATGGCGGAATTCACCTTGGGAGCCGGTTTGAAGGCGCCTGGCCCAATCTCGAACAGCGCCTCGATGTTGCACCAGGCCTGCATCATGACCGACAGTCGCCCGTAGGTTTTGCTCCCCGGCCCGGCCGTCATTCGATCCACCACCTCCTTCTGCAGCATGAAGTGCATGTCACTGATGCTGTCCGCGTATTGCAGCAGGTGGAACAGGATAGGGGTCGAGATGTTGTAGGGCAGGTTTCCCACCAGGCGCAGCGGACGACCGTCCGTCGCCAGGCTGGAGAAATCGAACCGGAGTGCATCGCTGTTATAAATATTCAGCTCGCCCAGGTCGGCGCAGCTGACCGCCAGGGGATGGATCAGGTCCCGGTCCAGTTCCACCGCGTCCAGCCGGCCGGCGCGCTTCAGCAGTTCACGGGTGATGGCGCCCTGTCCGGGGCCGATCTCCACCAGGTGCTCATCCGGTTTCGGATTGATACTGTCGATGATGTGCTGGATCACCCCGGGATCGTGCAGAAAGTTCTGGCCGAAGCGTTTTTTGGCCTGATGCGGGGGGCGGTTGTTCATGCTTGCCATGTGATTCATGTACCTGTCTGGGGCGTCTGGTGAAGCGGAAGCGTCCCCAGGCTGTTTCCAGTGCCTGGTATCCCGCTGTGCAGGGGGATTTCCGAATAAACCGGACCTGTCAGTGAGAGATGAATCATACCACCTGGCGCGCCTGTTTGCGCTGAATCTGTCTGCCCCTATTGCGAGTTATCAATGACATTGCTGGCCAAAACCTTAGTATATGACTCAAGTATTATCTGTTTGTTGGACGAGCCGGGCGATCACTCCCGAGCCGCCATGAACCAAGGAGTCAGTAATGGAAACCGAAATGAATGCAATCCCGTCGATGCCACGCATCAACGAACCGGCGCCCGCCTTTGAGGCGCGCACCACCCATGGTGTCCGGAAGCTTGAGGATTATCGGGGTAAGTGGCTGGTGCTGTTTTCCCATCCGGCCGATTTCACCCCGGTCTGCACCACCGAGTTCATGGCCTTCGCCAAGCGCCATGCCGATTTCCAGGCACTCAATTGTGAGCTGCTGGGACTCTCCATTGACAGTTACTACAGTCATATTGCCTGGGTACGCAATATCAAGGAGAAGTTCGGTGTGGAGATCCCGTTCCCGATTATTGAAGACCTGAGCATGAAGGTTGCAAAGGCGTACGGCATGATCCACCCGGGTGCGGCCGATACCTCGGCGGTTCGGGCCACCTTTATTATCGATCCGGAAGGTGTACTGCGGGCCATGGTCTATTACCCGATGAGTAACGGACGCTCGATTGATGAGTTTGTTCGCCTGGTCTCGGCACTGCAGACGTCCGATGCCAATGGCGTGGCCACCCCGGAGGCGTGGCAGCCGGGTGACAAGGTGATCGTACCACCTCCGGCCGACATGGATGCGGCAGAGGCCAGGCTTGGTGAGGGTTATGAGTGTACCGACTGGTACTTCTGCAAAAAGCAGTTGTAACGGGGCGCCGCCTGCCCGGGATTCCGCGGATTCGGGATTCCGGGCAGGCTTTACAGGAAAGTCAAAATGGATAGAAAAACCTACCGGACCCTGGTGGCCGAGCAGGCGGCCGGCGTAACGGAGTTGTTTCCCTGGGACGCACAGGACGCATTGCAGGCCGGCGCGGACCTGTTGCTGCTGGATATCCGTTGTCCCGATGAATTTGCAGTGGCCCATATCGCCGGCTCCATCAATGTGCCGCGGGGGATTCTGGAGCTGGCGGTCGATTACGGTTATGAAGAGACGGTGCCGGAACTGGTGGAGGCGCGCCAGCGCCCGGTTCTGGTGATCTGCCGCTCGGGTAATCGCAGCGTCCTGGCTGCCAACACGCTTCAGCTGATGGGATTCGAGCAGGTGGCGTCATTGCGCACCGGGCTGCGTGGCTGGAACGATTATGAACTGCCGCTGGTCACTGGCGATGGCGCCGCTCTGGATGCCGACAGGGTGGATGAGCTGTTTCGCGCCCGGGTCACCGCGGCACAGCTGGGGCCGGCGGCCAGTCGGGCCGCCTGATAGGGCGTCACACAATGAGCAGATCAGGAACATAACATGGACAGATTTACCCGCAATTATGCCATCACCCTCGGTGTCATCCTGGCCGTAGTACTGGCCTGGATGCTGTACGAGGACCCGGAGGTCTCCGACTTGAACAGTCTGCTTGAGCAGGATAGTGAAGTGGCCGCCTATCCCTACCGTTTTCAGGTGTTGGCACTGAACAAGGGGATCGCCGTTGTAAGCACACCACGCTCCAGTGAATTCCCGGTGCAGCGGGCCTTGGGGCTGCTGTATCCGGCGCTGGCGAATCGTGCCCAGGATGATCCGGACCTGATGAAGGCGCAGCAGGCGTTGGCCCATGTGCAGAAACGGGTTGCCGCTATCGTGGAAGGCTCCGACAAGGTGAAGCGGGTACGTTGGGAGTTGGACCGGAACTGGCTGAGCCAGCATGGTGTCCAGCCCGGCCTGTCGCCTCAGTAGACCGGACTGTTTTGGGTAGGGGTGATGGACGACCGATTCCGGTGCCAGGCAGGGTTCGTCTGACGGCTAAGGATGAACAGCCGCTGGCTGAAGGAGGGCGTGATGATGAGTTGTTACGGACGGTGGATTCCGGTTTTCGGTTTGCTGGCGTTGTTTTCTGGACCCGTTAATGCCTGGTCGGGTGCGCCGTTTACCGAGTCCGTGGTGATCTTCAATACCGTTTGTGCCAAATGCCACGAGGCGGAGTGCAGCGGGCGGCTCAGTTTTGATGACAGCTACGAGGCCGCCAGGAGTCATATTATCCGCCATTATGGTGCGGCAGCGGACAAGTTGTGGTTGCAGAAGGAGCTGTTCTCCATTCTCAACTACACCAAGGAGCAGTGCGCATACTATCCGATGGATATAGTGATACCGGCGCGCAAAGTCTGGAGCGGGGAGATGCTGCAAAGGGCGTGCACGTTCCTGGAGCGGAATTACTTTGTCCCCATGGGGGCCTTTACCCGTGGAGAATACCGGATTGAGCTGGCGATGGATAAGGATGTCCGGGTGACGGTGCACCTGGTGTCGGATAAGTTCGACATGGTTGTGGAGGATTGTCTGGAGACGACTGACAAGATACTCCAGATTCCCGTGACCATCACGGAGCCGGGGGATTACTATTTCCGCCTCTATCCGAGACAGCCGGTGCGGATCAACCGGCTTGCCGTCGTCACGGAACGGTTGTCTGGCGATTGATCCCGCTGATTGGCGCGGGCCTGGCACGCTGAATGGGTCCGGCAAGCTTGGCCGCTGCCCTCAACGACTGCGAAACAGGTAGAGGGCGAACAGTTCTTCCCTCCCCAGCCAGTAGTTCTGCAGTTCAAGACCGGCACTGGCAGCCAGGTGGATGAACTCCTGCGGGGTGTACTTGTAGGAGTTCTCCGTGTGCAGGCTTTCCCCTTCGGAAAATTCGAAACGGTGGCCATTCAGGCGCAGGGTCTGGGCCCGGCGGCTCACCAGGTGCATCTCGATGCGGCCCTGTTCCGGGTTATAGAAGGCGCGGTGCTCAAAATTCTCCGGCCGGCACTCGATGCCGGTTTCGTTACGTATCCGGTGCAGCAGGTTGAGATTGAATGCGGCGGTGACGCCGGCGGCATCGTTGTAGGCGGCGTGCAGGATATGGGGATCTTTTTTGGTATCGACCCCGATCAGCAGCATGCCGTCCGGGCCCAGCCGGTCATGCACCATGGCCAGGAAATCGCGGGCACTGGCCGGGGTGAAATTACCGATGCTGGAACCGGGGAAGAAGGCCAGGCGCGGCCCCGGCGGCACGGTCTCCGGCAGGGGCAGGGAGTGGGTGAAGTCAACACAGGTGGCATGTATGGGCAGCGCCGGGAACGCCTCTGCAAGGTTGCGAGCCGCCTCCCTGAGAAACGCGCAGGAGATGTCCATCGGCACATAGGCGAGCGGTTTCAGCTCGGGCAGTAACAACCGTATCTTGGCCGCCGAGCCGGCGCCGGGTTCGAAGATCACCCGCCCGGTGCCGGTCAGCCCGGCGATCTCGCCGGCCAGCTCAGCGAGCATGGCCTGTTCCACCTCCGGCGGGTAGTACTCGGGTTGTTCGCAGATGGTGGCAAACAGGGCGGAGCCGCGCTCATCATAAAAAAATTTCGGTGGTATGGATTTGGGCGTGCGGGATAATCCCTCGATTACCGCGTCCTGCAGGTTGAGTGTCTTCGGTTTGTAGTCGTGAAAAGTGATCTGCTGATCCATCAGGCATCCTCGGCCAGGCGCAGGCCAGAAAACATCCAGCGTTCGTGGGGATAGAAGAAGTTCCGGTAACCGGGCCGCATATGCCGTGCGGCGGTGACACAGCTGCCGCCGCGCAAGACCACCTGGCTGGACATGAATTTGCCGTTATATTCCCCCATTGAACCGGCCAGCGGTTTGAAGCCGGGATAGGGGGTGTAGGGTGAGGCCGTCCAGGCCCACAGGTCGCCATACCACTGGCTCCGGTTTCCGGCCGGGGCCGGGTGCAGCAGGTCGCTCTCGACAAAATTTCCGGTGATCGGCTGTTCGGCAAGGGTCAGCTCCAGCTCCTCTTCCCGGGGCAGGCGTTTTCCGGCCCAGCGGGCGTAGGCGTCGGCTTCGTAGAGACTCAGGTGGCAAACCGGTTCGTGGGGATTGAGTGGCCGCACGCCCCCCAGGGTGAACTGGGTCCACTGGCCATCCCGGCGATCCCAGTAGAGTGGCTGCTGCCAGCCATCCTGCTGTATTCGGGCCCAGCCGTCCGAGAGCCAGAGCGCGGGCGCCTGATAGCCCCCGTCCTCGATAAACGCCAGATACTCCGCATTGGTCACCAGCCGGTCGGCCAGGCGGTGGTCGTGGATCAGCACGGCGTGGCGGGGGGTCTCATTGTCATAGGCGAAGCCACTACCGTGATGTCCGATGGCGTGGCGTCCGCCGGCCCGTTCCAGCCAGCGAATTGGCGGCGTGTCGCCGGTTGGTTGCTTCAGATCGTCCCGGTAGGCCGGTTTCAGCGGGTTGGTCCAGAAGTTGTGCTTGATATCCATCAGCAGCAGCTCCTGGTGCTGTTGTTCATGGTGCAGTCCCAGGGTGACCCGGAAGGCGATCTCGTCACGACCGGTATCCGGCGGGTGGCTCAGCAGTGCCTCCATCTGCTCATCGATCCGGCGCCGGTAGGCCTGCACCTGTGTCAGGGTGGGGCGTGACAGCAGGCCACGCCGGGGGCGCGGATGCATGGCGCCTACGGTGTAGTAGTAGCTGTTGAACAGGTAGTCAAAACCGGCGTCGAACGGGACATGCTGCGGCTGGAACGGGGCCAGCACAAAGGTTTCAAAAAACCAGCTGACATGGGCCAGATGCCATTTGGGCGGGCTGGTCTCGGTAATGGACTGGATCTGGTAGTCGTCAACGGCCAGGGGGTCGCACAGCTGTTCGCTGAAGCGCCTGACCCGGCGATACTCTTCCAGTAGTCTGTTCCAGCTCACGACGGATCACCTGCGGTTACGGTTCTTGCAGTTAACCTTAGTCGAATCTGGCCGATCTGCAGGGGGGCAACGCGGAAGCGCCGGGCTAGGTGGATGGGTTGACGGTGGGCGGGAGCCGGGAGTCCGGCGGGCGGTTGTGTTTAAGCAGCAGGGCTTCGACCTGGTCGCTCGGAAGCGGCTGGCTGTAGAGGTAGCCCTGGCTCATCTCGCACCCCAGTTCCCGCAGAAAACGCTCCTGAAAATCGGTCTCCACGCCCTCTGCGATGATCACCAGCTGCAGGCTCTTGCCCAGGCTGACAATGGCCCTGACGATGGCGGCGTCATCATTATCCACCGCCAGATCCCGGATAAAGGAGCGGTCGATCTTGAGCCGGGAGACGGGCAGTTTCTTCAGGTAGCTGAGGGAGGAGTGGCCGGTGCCGAAATCATCAATGGCCAGTTGAATCCCGATGTCGCGCAGCCGGTGCAGGCTGTCGATGGAGGTGTGGACCTCGTTCATGATAAAGCCTTCTGTCACCTCCAGCTCCAGCCATTCGGGGCGACAGCCAGTCTCTTCAAGTATGCCGACAATATTGTCCACCAGGTCATCCCGCCGAATCTGTTTGCCGGCCAGGTTGACCGAAATGGTGTCGATCGGCACACCGTTCTGTTTCCAGGTCAGCATCTGGCGGCAGGCGCTGCGCAACACCCAGTTGCCCAGGGGGACGATCAGGCCGGAGGCCTCTGCAACCGGCAGGAACCGGGCCGGCGGGAGAATGCCCTTCTCCGGGTGGTTCCAGCGCACCAGCGCCTCCAGGCCGACATAGCGTCCGGTGCAGAGGGATTTCTGCGGCTGGTAATGGACCACCAGCTCATTCTGCTCGATGGCCCGCCCCAGGCTCCCTACCAGGGTGATGCGGTCATAGGCGGAGGCGGTCATCTCTTCGGCATAGAAGTTATAGCTGTTGCGCCCCTCCTCCTTGGTGCGGTACATGGCGGCATCGGCATTTTTCATCAGGGTTTCCGCATTGTCCCCGTCCTGCGGGAAGAGGCTGATGCCGATGCTGCAGCCGACAAACATGGATTCCCCATCGATTTCGATACGTTCGTTCAGTTTGTCCAGGATCTTCTGGGCCAGATAGATCACCGTGCTGGCGTCCTGGATGTCACCCATGAGCAGGACAAACTCATCCCCGCCAAGCCGGGCAACGGTGTCATCCTCCCGGGTAATGGACAGCAGGCGCCGGGTTACCTCCTGTAACAGCCGGTCGCCCGTTGCGTGGCCCAGGCTGTCGTTGATGTGCTTGAAGTTGTCCAGATCCAGAAACATGACCGCCAGCTGGCTCTGCTCCCGCCGGGCGTGCTGGATGGCATGTTCCATCCGGGCATCCAGTAGCAGCCGGTTGGGGAGGTTGGTCAGGGTGTCGTGATGGGCCAGGTGTTCCAGGCGGTGCTCCACCTGTTTGCGGATGTCGATCTGGTTTTCCAGGCTCTCGTTGGTCCGGGTCAGCGCCCGGGTGCGTAGTTCCACCTGTTCCTCCAGTTGTGCCTGGTGCTGTTCCAGGGCCCCCTGGGCCGACCGGCGGCGGGTTACCTCGTCGCTCAGGTCATCGATCAATGTCTGGTTGTGATCCTCCAGTTCGATGGAGCGGCGGATCTGCTGGTTGATATTCTGTCCGGTGGCCACGAGCAGCGCGGTGTAGATGAGGGTCGCGATGCTCAGCATCAGGCTCCAGCGGTTGTTTTCGATCAGCAGCACCGTCACCAGAAAAAGCGACTGGGGGACAACGTAGGCCAGCAGGGCCGGCAGGCGGGAGGCCAGTACCGGCACCGCCACCGAGATGGCGCCGAATATGATCAGAAAGATCACGAAGTGGACGAACGGTTCTTCGGTGGTCAGTATCAGCAGGGTCAGGCTGCCCCAGGCGAAGCCCACCAGCAACGTGCTGAATAGATAGAGCCGTCCCCAGGTTGTCAGGGTAAAGCGTTGGGGATTCCGTTTGCGCAGCAGCAGCAAAGAGACGCGCAGGCTGACAAACAGCAGCATGATACCGGTCCAGGCCAGCAGCAGGGGGTGGTCGAGCTTGTCCCAGAGGCTGTAGGAAAACAGCAGGGCAATAGCCGCCACAGTCAGATTCGCCGGCATGGCATTGGCCAGCAGCAGTTTGATCTGCTCATTCAGTGCATGTGCTGAAAGAGGGGCGGTAAGACGCATATTTCGTGCCTGTGAGCCAGATTATTGGCTTAGGGGGGCTGTTTTGCCGAACTTCGTTAATAACGGGCCGTAATGGTAAGCGTAGGCATTTATCTCTGGTTTGGTAACCGCTGATTTAGGCTATTGCTGCACCGCTTCACCCCATTAGTGTGGAAAAACGCTAATATAGGGGGTAAGCTACTGCGCCTTTGGCGCCCCTATTTTTAACGAATCCCATGCCCGGCAAACTGTACATAAAAACATTTGGCTGTCAGATGAACGAGTATGACTCCGACAAGATGTCGGATCTGCTTCGGGAGTCTCACGGTTACACCCTGACGGAGCGTCCTGAAGAGGCCGATCTGCTGCTGCTTAATACCTGTTCAATCAGGGAAAAGGCCCAGGAGAAGGTGTTCTCCCAGTTGGGCCGCTGGCGGCCCTGGAAAGAGCAGCGGCCCGATCTGGTGATTGGTGTCGGCGGCTGCGTGGCCAGCCAGGAGGGCGAGGCGATCCGGGAACGGGCGCCCTATGTGGATCTGGTGTTCGGTCCCCAGACCCTGCACCGCCTGCCGGAGATGCTGGATGCGGCCCGGCGCAACCGGGCACCGGTGGTGGATATCTCGTTCCCGGAGATCGAAAAGTTCGACCGGCTGCCGGAGCCCCGCTCCGACGGTCCCAGCGCCTTCGTGTCGATCATGGAGGGCTGCTCCAAGTACTGTACCTTCTGCGTGGTGCCCTATACCCGGGGCGAAGAGATCAGCCGCCCGTTTGACGATGTGCTGGCGGAAGTGGCCAGTCTGGCCGGTCAGGGGGTGCGCGAGGTCAACCTGCTGGGTCAGAATGTGAACGCCTACCGTGGCCTGATGGATGACGGCTCGACCGCCGACCTGGCCCTGCTGATCCAGTACGTGGCGGCCATCGACGGGATCGACCGGATCCGCTTCACCACCTCCCACCCGATGGAGTTCTCCGACAGCCTGATCGCCGTCTACGGCGAAGTGCCGGAGTTGGTGAGCCATCTGCATCTGCCGGTCCAGAGCGGTTCCGACCGGGTGCTGGCCATGATGAAACGGGGCCACACCGCCTACGATTACAAGGCCAAGATCCGCAAACTGCGGGCGTTGCGCCCGGATCTCAGTCTCTCGTCCGACTTCATTATCGGCTTTCCGGGCGAGACCGAGCAGGATTTTGAACACACCATGAACCTGATCGAGCAGATCGGCTTTGATCACTCCTTCAGCTTCATCTACAGCGCCCGCCCCGGTACGCCGGCCGCCGAACTGCCGGATGATGTGCCGTTTGCGGTCAAGCAGGCGCGCCTGGAGCGGTTGCAGCGCCGCATAACCGAGATGGCGCAGCAGATCAGCCGGCGCATGGTCGGCAGCATCCAGCGGGTGCTGGTGGAACGGCATGCCAAGAAAGACCAGCAGCAACTGGCGGGGCGTACCGAGAACAATCGCGTGGTCAATTTTGACGGTCCCGAGCGGCTGATCGGCCAGTTCGTGGATATCCGTATCACTGAAGCCCTGCCCAATTCCCTGCGGGGCGAACTTATCGATGAGGGGTTGGCCCAATCCGCATGAGCAAGGCTGCTTCCAGGACTGAATCCGTGTCCGTCCATCCCAAAGCCCTCGAACTCTCCCTGACTCCGGAAGACAATGAGTTACTGGCCAACCTGTGTGGTCAGCTGGATGAACATCTGCGTCTGATCGAACGTCGGCTCGGTATCGAGATCAACTATCGTGGCAACCATTTCAAGTTGCTGGGTGAACCGGAGGCGATTGCCGCCGCCGGTGAAGTGTTACAGGCGCTCTATCGCCAGGCCCGGCAGGAGGTGCTGACCCCGGAGTCGGTACATCTCTATCTGCAGGATTCGGGTATCGACGCCCTGCTGGGTGAACTGGCCGGGAGCAGCGTGCCGGAAGTGGTGATCAAGACCCGGCGGGGCCTGATCCGGCCACGGGGCGCCAATCAGCAGGAGTATCTGCACAAGGCGGTCACCCACGACCTCAATTTTGGTATCGGCCCGGCCGGTACCGGCAAGACCTACCTGGCGGTGGCCTGCGCCGTGGATGCCCTGGAACGGGATCAGGTGCGGCGTATTCTGCTGGTGCGTCCGGCCGTGGAGGCGGGTGAGCGGCTCGGTTTCCTGCCCGGGGACCTGTCCCAGAAGATCGATCCCTACCTGCGCCCCCTGTACGACGCCCTCTACGAGATGCTCGGTTTCGAGCGGGTGGCCAAGCTGATCGAACGCAATGTCATCGAGGTGGCCCCGCTGGCCTACATGCGTGGCCGCACCCTGAACGACGCCTTCATCATCCTTGATGAGGCCCAGAACACCACCCCTGAGCAGATGAAAATGTTCCTGACCCGTATCGGGTTCAACTCCACCGCCATGATCACCGGCGACGTGACCCAGGTGGATCTGCCCCGCGGGCAGGTCTCGGGACTGCGCCAGGCGATTGAAGTGCTCAAGGAGGTGGAGGGGATCAGCTTCACCTTCTTCAATGCCCGCGATGTGGTGCGCCATCCCCTGGTACAGCAGGTGGTGAGCGCCTACGACCAGTTCGACAAACAGAAGGCCTGAGCATGAACCTGCAACTGGAAGTCCAGCGGGTAGTGGAGTGGGACCATGTTCCCGGCGTGATGCAGTTTCAGGCCTGGGCCGAAGCCGCCCTGAACGGGCGTCTGGAGCAGGCGGAACTGGTGGTCCGTATTGTCGACCGGGAAGAGAGCCGGCAGCTCAACCGGGAGTATCGTGGTAAGGATCGGCCCACCAACGTACTCTCGTTCCCCTTCGAGGCGCCGGACGTGGTTGAGAGCGACCTGCTGGGTGATCTGGTGATCTGCGCGCCGCTGGTGGAAGAGGAGGCGCGCGAGCAACAGAAACCTCTGGAGGCTCACTGGGCCCACCTGCTGGTGCACGGGGTGTTGCATCTGCTCGGCTTTGACCATATTAATGAAGAGGAGGCCGAAATGATGGAGAGCCTCGAAGTGGAGATCCTGGCGGCCCTGGGATTTTCCGATCCATACCAATCTGAAAGGGAACTATGAGTAGCGACGGCACTACCAGCGGTTCGATGCCCCGGTCCTGGCTGAAAAAGCTGTTACGGGCCTTCGGCAACGAACCGGAAAACCGAGACCAATTGATACAACTGCTCAGGGACGCCAAAAGCCGCGCCCTGCTGGATACCGATGCACTCTCCATGATGGAGGGGGTACTGCAGGTTTCCGAACTGCGGGTCCGGGACATCATGATCCCGCGCGCCCACATGGTGGTCATCGAGCGCGATGCACCACTGGAAGAGATTCTTCCCATTGTCATTGAATCCGCCCACTCCCGTTTTCCGGTCATCGGTGATGACAAGGGTGAAGTGGAAGGGATTCTGCTGGCCAAGGATCTGCTTACCTACTTTGGCGAACAGAAGCGCCGTTTCGATATTCGTGACGTGTTGCGGGCCGCGGTGTTTGTACCGGCCAGCAAGCGGCTGAACGTGCTGCTCAACGAGTTTCGCGCCAGCCGCAGCCACATGGCCATCGTGGTGGACGAGTACGGTGCCGCCGACGGCCTGGTGACCATTGAGGATGTGCTGGAGCAGATCGTCGGCGAGATCGAGGATGAGCACGATTTCGACGAAGGGACCACCATCCTGAAGCGCAGCGACACCGAATATACCGCCAAGGCGGTTACCTCGATCGATGAGTTCAATGACTATTTCGACAGCCAGTTCCCGGACGAGGAGTTCGATACCATCGCCGGACTGGTGACCCAGTCCCTGGGGCACCTGCCGAAACGTGGCGAGGTGGCCGAGATCGATCGTTTCCGTTTCGAAGTGCTGCGGGCCGACAGCCGGCGTATCCATCTGCTGAATATCCGGCTGTTGTCGCCCCAGGCGGACAGTGCCCATTAGCCTGCTGCAACGTTGGCAACTGGCAACCCCGGGGCGGTTGTTAACCGCCTTCGGGGCGGGCGCCGCAACGGTACTCGCCTTCGCCCCCTTTTCCCTCTATCCGCTGGCCCTGCTCGGCCCCTTGCTGCTGTTGTGGCTGTGGCGTGACGCCAGCCCCCGGTTTGGCTTCCAGAGCGGCTGGGCCTACGGCATCGGACTGCTCGGCTTCGGCGTGTTCTGGCTGCACATCAGTATCGACCAGTTCGGTAACATGGGCACGCTGGCCGCCATCGCCATCACTCTGCTGTTTGTGCTGATGATCGCGCTCTATTACGGCCTGCTGGGTTGGCTGACGGTATGGTTTTGGCGCAGTCGTGGCAGCTGGCTGTTCGGGGTGATTCCGTCGCTCTGGGTGTTGGGAGAGTGGCTGCGCGGCTGGATCTTTACCGGCTTCCCCTGGTTGCTGCTGGGCTATTCCCAGATCGACTCGCCCCTGGGCGGTTACGCGCCCCTGTTCGGCGTCTATGGCGTCAGTTGGCTGGTGGTGTTGAGCGTGGTGCTGTTGTTGCGCCTGCTGAGTCCGGCGATCACGGGCCGTTTCTGGCTGGCCGGCGCCCTTGTCATGCTGTGGGGGGGTGGCCTGTGGCTGAACCAGGTGGCCTGGACCGAGCCGGCCGGGCCGGCGCTGCGGGTCAGCCTGATCCAGGGCAATATCGCCCAGGAGGAGAAGTGGAAACGGGGTTCGCTGCAGCCGACCCTGGAACTCTATACCGGCCTGACCCGGCAGCATTGGCAGAGTGACCTGATTATCTGGCCGGAGACCGCCGTGCCGGCGTTTGCCCACCAGGTGGATGAGCCGTTCCTGCAACCCCTGGCAGCAGAAGCGAGATCCAACGGGAGTGCACTGCTGATCGGCATACCGGAGTGGGATACGGCGAGCGGCGCTTATTACAACAGCATGATCAGTCTGGGTCATGAGCGGGGCAGCTACGCCAAGCGTCATTTGGTCCCGTTTGGTGAATTCATGCCCCTGAAGGCGTGGTTGCGACCGCTAATCGACTGGTTGCAGATCCCCATGTCCGATTTTACTCCCGGTGACTCACCCCAGCCGCTGCTGCGGGTGGCCGGTTATGCGGCCGGTATCTCGATCTGCTACGAGGACGCCTTCGGCGAAGAGGTGGCCGAGGCGCTGCCGCAGGCGGCGTTTCTGGTCAATGCCAGTAATGATGCCTGGTTTGGTGACTCGCTGGCGCCCCGTCAGCATCTGGAGATCGCCCGCATGCGCGCCCTGGAGACCGGGCGTTACCTGTTGCGCGCCACCAATACCGGTATCTCCGCACTGATCGACCCGAAAGGCAAGGTGTTCGCGCTCTCCCCGGCCTTCCAGCTGGATGTGTTGAGTGGCGAGATTATCCCCATGCAGGGGATAACCCCCTATGTGCGGCTAGGCAATTGGGCGGTGGTGCTGGTTTCAAGCCTGATTGTGCTGCTGTTTGGGTTGCGGGCTATCCGTTCCCGCTGATCTGCCCGGAGAGCGCCTCAGCCGGGCGGGGTGTTGCCGGACAGCACCAGCTGCCCATCGTCCAGTTCGGGCCAGCAGTCGCCCGCCAGCACCTCCAGCAGCCGGTTGCCGGCAATGGTGCGGCGCCAGCCGCGCAGGATATCCAGTTCCCGTTCGCCGCTCACCAGGGCCTCGATCTCCTTGCGGTTGGCCAGCGCGGCCGGGGTGATGTTGTTCTGCTCCGCCAGCAGGCGCAGACAGCTGTAGAGCAGATCTGTCAGGGCTTCCTGGTTGGGGGTGAGGCGAACAATCCGGCGTTTGTCCCGGGGCCACTGTTCCCGGGGCAGCGCCCGGGCATCGGCGATCAGTTTCAGCAGCAGATCGCCGCGTCGCTTGATCACGCCGGGTTCCAGCCCGCGGATTTTGCCCATTTGCTCCAGCCCCTTGGGCTGGCGTCGTGCCAGATCAGTCAGCACCTCGTCTTTCAGAATCCAGCGTTTCGGCCGGTTCGCCTGTTGCGCCTCCTGCTCGCGCCAGGCCGCCAGCGCCTGCAGTACCGCCAGCTGGACGCCCTTCAGTTGCTGTCGCCCCTTGATCCGCTTCCACGCCTCCTGGGGCGGGTTGCGGTAGGTGTCGGGGTCGGCCAGCTGGTCAAAGTCGTCCTGTAACCAGCCTTCGCGCCCTTGGCTCTGCAACATTCCGGTCAGCTTGAGGTAGATATCCCCCAGGTAGATGACATCGTCCAGGGCATAGCGCAGCTGGGCTTCGTCCAGGGGGCGGCGGGACCAGTCGGTGCGGGAGTGGCCTTTCTCCAGGGTGTGATTGAGCAGTTGTTCCACCAGGTTGCCATAACCCACCTGGTCCCCCAGCCCCAGCAGGGAGGCGGCCAGCTGGGTATCGAACAGCGGCGTGGGGAGCCGGCCCCAGAGGTTGTAGAAGATCTCCAGATCCTGATAGCCGGCGTGGAACACCTTGATGATGGCGTCGTCATAGAGCAGATCCAGCAGCGGTTGCAGCTCCTGGATCTGGATCGGGTCGACCGTGGCGGCGATCTCGCCGTTGCTGATCTGCAACAGGCAGAACTGCGGGTAGTAGGTCTTCTCCCGGACGAATTCCGTATCCAGGGCGAGCCAGGGGCTTTGAGCCAGTTGTGTACACAGCTCGATCAGTTGTTGTTCATTTTGTATGTGGCGTTCCTGCATGGGGACCATTCGTCGTTGAGAAGTTTGGGGCAAGCATAACAAATCCGCGTCTGCTGTTTGTCTGTTTTCGGCCAAAAGGTATGATGGGACAGATTTTGTGCCGGCCCGGACGGGCCGGAATAGGGCCGTCATAACAGAAGGGCAGGGCGCTGGTGAAAAGGTTAATCAATCTGTACGTGGATATCTGTCTGCTGCGTGCGGCGCCGCAGGATCTGCCGGCGGCGACTTTTCTGGTGAGCCTGACGCTGTTGCTGAATCTGCTGACCGGCACCATCGTGATCGTCGGTAATTTCGGCAGCGTGATACCGGCCCTGCTGGCCCAGTTCATGGATCTGGGCCTGCTGGCCCTGCTGGTGCGACTGGCGCTGAATTTCCAGCACCGCAGCGGCCGTTTCAACCAGGCCATCAGCGCCCTGTTCGGTTGCGGGATACTGATCAATCTGGTGGCCATGCCGGTGCAGCTGATGATCGGTAACGATCCCCGGGTGTCACCCATGGGCGGGCTGGGGGTACTGCTCTACGTGGTGCTGGTGATCTGGGGCCTGGTGGTGGTGGGACACATCCTGCGGCACACCTTCGAGACCCGTTTCGGCAACGGCATGTTGCTCTCTATCGGTTATTTCATGCTGATCAACTGGCTGGTAGAACTGTTTTTCGCAAGGAGTAGTTGAGATGCATATCCATATCCTCGGCATCTGCGGCACCTTCATGGGCGGGGTGGCCCTGCTGGCCCGGGCGCTCGGTCACGAGGTGAGCGGTTCCGACGCCAATGTCTACCCGCCCATGAGCACCCAGCTGGAGGCTGCCGGCATCCAGTTGCGCGAAGGTTATGATCCGGCCCACCTGATGCCCGCCCCGGACTGCGTGGTGGTGGGTAATGCCATGTCCCGGGGCAACCCGGCGGTGGAGTACATGCTGGATGCGGGCCTGCCCTACACCTCCGGCCCCCAGTGGCTGGCGGAGCAGGTGCTGCAGGACAAGTGGGTGCTGGCAGTGGCCGGTACCCACGGCAAGACCAGTACCGCCAGTCTGCTGGCCTGGATCCTGGAATACGCCGGCATGGAGCCGGGCTTTCTGATCGGCGGTGTGCCGCTCAACTTCGGTCTTTCGGCCCGCATCGGCGGCACGCCCTTTTTCGTGGTGGAGGCAGATGAGTACGATACCGCCTTCTTCGACAAGCGCTCCAAGTTTGTCCACTACCATCCCCGTACCCTGGTGATGAACAACCTGGAGTTCGACCATGCCGACATCTTTGATGATCTGGCCATGATCCAGCGCCAGTTCCACCATCTGGTACGCACCGTACCGGGCAGTGGCCGGATTATCGTGCCGGAGGGCGAGCCGGCCATGGACGAGGTGCTGGCGATGGGCTGCTGGACCCCGCTGGAACGGTTCTCCGCCCATACCGCCGACGCCGACTGGGGTGCCCGGCTGGTCACGCCTGATGGCAGTCGTTTCAGCCTGCTGCACCAGGGCAGGCCGATCGGTGAGATCGCCTGGGGGCTGACCGGTCAACACAGCATCAGTAATGCCCTGGCCGCTATCGCCGCCGCCCGCCACGTGGGCGTGACACCGGCCGTGGCAATCGAGGCGCTGACGGAGTTCCGCAATGTAAAACGGCGCATGGAGCTGCGTGGCGAGGTCGATGGAATCCAGGTGTATGACGATTTCGCCCACCACCCGACCGCCATTCAGACCACGCTGGACGGGTTGCGTGCCCAGGTCGGCGAGGCGCGTATCTTTGCCGTGCTGGAGCCCCGTTCCAACACCATGCGCATGGGTGTCCATGCCGGGCAGCTGCCCGCCTCATTGGCGGCCGCGGATCAGGTGCTGGTCTATTCCCCCGAATCGCTGGACTGGGATGCGGACGCGGTGTTCGCCCCGCTGGGCGACCGGGCGCGGGTATTCCGGGGCGTGGAGCCGATTATCCAGGCCCTGGTGGCCGAGGCGGCCCCGGGGGATCGGGTACTGATCATGAGCAACGGCGGCTTCGAGCAGATCCACCAGCGGTTGCTGGATGCCCTGTCGGGCAGGAGCTAATCTTTAACCATGACGGATCAAGCTGCCAAACCGATTGCCCTGGCCATTACCGGCGCCTCCGGGGCGCCCTACGCGCTGCGCCTGCTGGAGTGCCTGGTGCAGGCGGAACGCACCGTCTACCTGATGATCTCCAAGGCGGCCCAGGTGGTGATGCCGATGGAGACCGGCCTGACGCTCCCCTCCCGGGCTGCCGAGGCGGAGGCGATGCTCAGTGAACGCTACCAGGCGGCGGCAGGCCAGTTGCGGGTGTTCGGGCGGGAGCAGTGGACCGCACCGGTGGCCAGTGGCTCCAATGCGCCCGGGGCGATGGTGGTCTGTCCCTGCAGTACCGGCACCCTCTCGGCCATCGCCTGCGGTGCCAGCAACAACCTGATTGAACGGGCTGCGGATGTGGTGCTGAAGGAGCAGCGTAAACTGATCCTGATGGTGCGGGAGACACCCTTTTCGCCCATTCACCTGGAGAACATGCTGAAGCTCTCCCGGCTGGGCGTGGTGATCATGCCGGCCAGTCCCGGTTTCTATAACCGGCCGCAAACGGTGGCGGAGCTGGTGGATTTCATGGTGGCGCGGGTATTGACCCATCTGGGCGTTGAAAACCCGCTGAACCGCCCCTGGGGGGAGTAGACAGGGTCGCTGGGCGGCCAGGATGGGTTCCCGGGTCGGGTCTGCAGACTACTGTCCCTGTGCCGGCTGCGGACGGATTTTCAACAGGCGGCCGGTATCCTGCATGGTCACACTGGCCAGTGGTCGGAGGTCGCGGCGCAGCTGCGCCAGCGCCTGGCTGAAATTATCCGCCGTCTGGGCATAAGTGAGCAGGCCCAGAATGGCCACCTGCTGCTGTTCGCTGACGTTGCCGATCCACAGCGGCGTATGCTGCCCCGCCAGTTCAAAGTCGGTGGGCCAGAGCCTGATTACCAGGCGTCGGTCACCGGGTAACGGCTTCTGCAGCAGCAGTGCCTCGTGACGGCCGTCATGGACCTGGGGCAGCACAGGCAGGGCCTGTAACGGTTGTCCGGGTGATAGCAGCCGCAGCCAGTCGGTGCCATTAAGCTGTAGGGCATCGTGCCAACCTGCTTCGCCGAGCTGCTGTCGGAACCAGTCGAGAGAGCCGGCAAACTGTAGATTGAGCGGATGATCTTCACGATGTCTCAAGTCCGCGCGGAATACGGGTAATCCGGTATCCCTGCCGTTCCACCACTGATTGACCGTGAGTGACCGGATCGTCCGGGCCGGTTCATAGCGGGCCAGGTTCCGTTCATGGTGCAGCGCGGTCTCCGCACCGAAGGCGGCCGTGGTTGCCAGCAGCGCAACCAGCAGCAGTCGTGGCCAGTGGGTCTCCCGGGCCGCATGGCGGTGGTAGGCGAGGCCCAGCAGAGCGACCCAGGCGAGTCCCAGGGTGATACTGCCGGCTACATCGGAGAACCAATGCACACCGAGATAGAGCCGGGAAGTGGCCACCGCCAGGATCAGCAGCCCGGCCAGGCTGTAGGGCAGCCAGCGCCAGCGATCCGACAAGGGGCGGGCGATCAGCACCGACAGGAATCCATACAGCACCACCGAGTAGAGGGTGTGGCCACTGGGAAAGGAGAAGGAATCGGGGGGCTGTGCAATGATAGCGGGCCGCGAAATCTGCATACCCAGCTTCAACAGGAAAGCGGCCAGGCCGCTGAACAGCACGGCCGCCAGCCAGTAGTTGGCGGTACGCCGATGACCGCTGAAAAACAGGAACAGCCAGACCCCCAGCGACAGGGCCAGAATGACGCCGCTGTCGGCCATCCGGGTGAAGTAGACCATCAGCTCATCGGCCCAGGGGGAGCGCAGGCTCTGCAGCGTCTGGAGTACGGCCAGATCCAGCGTGGTATGTACCCCACCCTCGGGCAGCAGCCCGACCAGCAGCGCGAACAGGATCGAGGTGATCACCAGCAGGCTGGCCAGGATCGACAGGCCACGGGTCTCCGGGTGGTTGGGATCGGCCAGGGCGCTAGCGATCTCCCCCATTGCCGGATGGGCCTTACCCCACATCAACAACCACTGCACCCAGCGGCTGGTGTAGGGGTGCAGCCGCCGGAACAGCCAGCGGATCAGGTTGTAGACCAGCCAGGCGATAAACAGCAGTGACAGGGCCAGAATCACCAGCCGCATAGCCACCTCGGAAGCCAGTTCCAGGGAGGCACCAAACACGATGCCCGGCAGCAGGTAGAGGGGCGCCCAGGCCAGGGCCGAGAGCACGTTGGCGATCACGAAGCGCAGCGGCGTCATGCCCATCATGCCGGCGATCAGTGGAATGACGGCGCGAATTGGCCCGAAGAAGCGGCCCAGGGCGACGCTCTTGCCGCCATACTTCTGGAAAAAATCGACGCCACGCTGGAGTGACTCCGGGTGGCGGCTGAACGGCCAGATGGTGGTCAGTCGCTGCTGGTAGTGGCGCCCCAGCCAGAAACTCATACCGTCGCCCGTCACCGCTCCGGCGACCGCCCAGCCCATGGCGGGCCAGAAGGCGATAGCGCCGCTGGCGATGAGTGCGCCGATACCGAACATGATGGCAACACCGGGCACTATCAGCCCGATGATGGCCAGCGATTCGGCCATGGCGACAAAAAAGATCACGCTGTAGGACCAGCCGGGGTTGAGTGTGACCCACTCCAGAATCTGTTGAAAAATCTCGGTCATCAGCCCGTGGTTTGTTTTCCTGCAAGAGCGATTAGTCTAGCCTGTTTTGCCATAGCGAGCCGCATTGCCTGTCAGGCCGGTATCAGACCATTCTGAATCAATTAATAGGTTGAGAGAAGTGGTGGTTTGCAGGCAAGTCGCCCGGATCGATGCTGCCTGGGTGCGGTTACAGGGCCCTGTACTGGCCGGCCCCGACAGGCATTTGCCGGTGAGATTCAATAGGCTATTGAGAATCGCCCGGAGCAGGCCCATCTTAGTCTGTAGATCCGCTACAGAGAGGAAGTACAACATGACTGAAGAAGTAACCCCGTCGAATAACAAGATCTGGATACGCGGTCTCTATATGCTGCTGTTTCTGATTATCCATGGTCTGGCCAAGGGGATCGTTTTTGCTGTGGCCGTGGTGCAGTTCATTCTGGTCGCCGTCAACAAGGAGCCCAATGAGCCGTTACGGAAATTCGGCCAGGGACTCAGTACCTACCTCTACGACATCACCCAGTTTCTGGTCTTCAACACGGAACATAAACCGTTCCCGTTTGACGACTGGCGCAATGCCGTACCCCGGCAAGAGTCGCCCCTGCTGGAAGAGGATATGGAGTATCAGGACGGGCAGTAACAGCCTTTGCTGAATACTAAATACCGCCATCAACCCATCCGCGCCGGGCAACACGCCCGCCGTCGGGTACAATGCTCCCACAGATGATCTCGCAGGAAACCGGTGTGCTGAAAGCTATTTTTCTTGATCTGGATGAAACCCTCTGCGATACCCGCAGGGCCACTGACCTGGCCAAGACGCAACTGGCCGGGACGGTGCGCACCCGGTTTGGCGTGGATGGCGAGCGGTTTGCAGATCGCTATGAAACCGGTTTCTATCGCCGCTGGAGTGATGTGCAGCGGGCGCGTTATCTGCCGATTATCCAGCAGCAGGGTGAAGACGCCTTCCGGGTTCAGTTGATGGTCGATCTGCTGATGGAGCTGGGGGCGGAGGCGGTGAGCCGGCCGGTTGCCCAGGAGCTACAGTGTCAGTTCGATCGTGATCGTCTGGCCGCCTTCGACTTATTTCCTGGTATCGAGGCGTTTCTTGCCGAGGCCCGCCGGCTGTTTACCACGGTAGTGATCACCAACGGCCCGGTGTTTTCCCAGGTGCCCAAGATCGAGGCGGTCAACCTGGCGGATCATGTGGACCACATCATCATCGGTGGACAGGAACCGGAAGAGAAGCCGGCGCGCTCCATATTTCAGAAGGCCCTCAAGCTGGCCAATTGCGCAGCCCACGAGGCGATCCATGTGGGTGACAGCCTGACGGCCGACATTGCCGGTGCCCACGGCAGCGCCATCACCTCGGTCTGGGTCCGGCATCAGCAGCCACTGGATGCGGCGCTGGAGATCAAACCCCACCATACCGTGCAGCATCCGAGTGAGATCCCGGCGCTGATTCGTCAGTTGCATGGTGCGTGATTCGGCGATAACCGGTTAACGTGCTACCTTGCCCGCCTGTTTATCAGCCCTGACCGGCCACAAGTGCAATTAAAGGATGAACCATGGCCCTGAAGCCAACCATTTACAAATTCGACGTCAGCCTGTCGGATACCAACCGCCACTACTACGACACCCTCAACCTGACCGTGGCGCAACACCCGTCGGAAAATCCGCAACGCATGATGGCCCGGGTGATGGCCTTCTGTCTCAATGCCCAGGAATCACTGCTTTTCACCAAGGGGCTTTCGGAACCCGACGTGCCGGATATCTGGTTGCGCAGCCTGGATGATCAGCTGGAGCTGTGGATCGATGTGGGCGAGCCGGCCGTGGAGCGCATTAAAAAGGCCACCCGGCTGGCAAAGCAGGTGAAGGTCTATAGCTTCAATGCCAAGTCGGATGTCTGGTGGGAACAGTCCAGGGAAAAGTTTGCCGCCTTGCCGGTTTCGCTATTTCGCTTTGACGCCCGGGCCATCAACCGGCTGGCCGAACTGCTGCACAGGACCATGACCCTGTCCGTCACCATCACCGGCGATTCCGCCTATGTGGCGACCGGCTCGGGGGAGGTCGAGGTGGAGTGGTGGCCCCTGCAGGTCGGTTAAAGGGCTGCCATCTCAGCGTGGCGGGTCGATCTGCCGGTTAATGGAACCATTGACCCGGAACCAGCCGGCCACGCTGTAGCGGTCCCGTTGGGCCGCCAGCACTTCATGGGGGAACTCCTCGCTGAGGAAGATTACCAGGGTGCCGAAGGTCGGCGTGACCCGGGCGATCTCCTCACCATCGTCCGGTGCGTAGATGACCAGCTCACCGCCCTGTCCGGGCTCCCAGCCCCGGTTCAGATAAGTGACCAGGGAGAGTACCCGGTTGGATTCGCCACGAAAGGCGTCCAGGTGTTTTTTGTAGAAATCGCCCGGCTGATAGTGGGCGAAGTGACTCTCGAAGGAGAACAGGCCCAGGAACAGCCGCCGGTTCAGGTAGTGCTGGAGCTGGCTGGTCCAGTTGAACCAGGCGATGGCCTGCGGATGGGCCGGGTCCATCCAGGCAATCCTGTCCCGCCGGATGAACTGGTTGCGAGTCTGTTCCACGCCGCGACCGATGCGCGCCCGGTGAAAACGCTCCGCCTCCTGCTGGCTCAGATAATGCAACAGGCTGTCGCTGATCGGATCGGGGAGCGCGGTGGGCAGAATGACATAGCCCAGGGATTCGATGCCGCAGGCGATCCGCTTGAACAGGCCCCCATCGTCCGGAGGAGTGGCGGCGTTAAAATTGACGGTCTTATGTTTCACTGAGTCCTTTCCGGGATTATCCGATCCAGATTGATGTCTCCTATACAAGGTTAGTTTATGCCGCTATTCGGGGCTGCGCTAATCAATTGATAACATTCTGATCATAGTGCCGGCTGTCTGGTGCGGCTCCTGTTTGCGGGGGTGCTATCGCTGATTTTTTTAATTCCTGAATTGCGCAAGTTTTTGCCGGTTTGGCCGCTGTTATCCTGATAGATATATCGGGAGCACGATCGACATGGCGAGTCTCATACCTACACTCAACAGTTGTATTGGTCGCATGCAAGCGGGTGAAAAACGCTTTGCCTGGCGCCTGGGAACCCACCTGGAAGAGGACTATCTCTGCTGGTACGAGTTACCGGTGGGGCGCCGCCAGCGATACTCGGATTTCATTATTCTTCATCCGCTGCGCGGTCTGCTGTTGCTGGAGGTAAAGGACTGGAAACTGGAGACGATCCAGAAGATAGATCGCGCCTCCGCCACCCTGATTACCCAGAGCGGCTTGAAGCGGGTCAGCAATCCGCTGGAGCAGGTTCGCCAATGTACTTATCAGCTGATCAATCGACTGGAGAAGGACCCGCAACTGGTGGTCCAGTCGGGTCGTTACAAAGGACATCTGGTGATGCCTTACGGTTATGGCGTGGTGTTGAGCAACATTACCCGAAAACAGTTTGAGGCTACCGACCTGGGTGAAGTGCTGCCCGCACATCAGACGATCTGCAAGGATGAGATGGTTGAGAGCATCGAGGTGGAGGCATTTCAGGCACGGTTGTGGAATATGTTCAATGTTCAGTTCTCCTCGCCGCTGAGCCTGCCACAGATTGATCGTATTCGCTGGCACCTGTTCCCGGAAGTGCGTATCAATACCGAAAGTCAGAAGGAGCTGTTTCCCTGTGATCCGGAAACAGCGGAAGTGGATGCCCTGGTGCCTGACCTGATCAAGGTGATGGATATGCAACAGGAGTTGCTGGCGCGCAGTCTCGGCGAAGGTCATCGGGTCATTCATGGCGTGGCGGGTTCCGGCAAAACCCTGATCCTGGGCTACCGCTGTCTCTATCTGGCCAAGCTGCTGCACAAACCCATTCTGGTGCTCTGTTACAACATTACCCTGGCCGCCAGACTACGTGAGCTGATGCTTGATCGGGGCGTGGCGGACAAGGTCAATGTCTACCACTTCCATGACTGGTGTGGGGAACAGTTGCGTACTTACCACGTGGAGCGTCCGGAGTCGGGGGATGGTTATTACGATCGCCTGGTGGAGGCAGTGATCGGCGCCACCGAGCAGGGACGGATACCCAGACAGCAGTACGGTGCCGTGATGATTGACGAAGGGCATGATTTCGAGCCGGAGTGGTTACGGTTGGTAGTTAATATGGTCGATTCGGAAACCAACTCCCTGTTGCTGTTGTACGATGATGCCCAGTCGATCTACAGCAAGAAGAATCAACTGGATTTCAGTCTCTCCAGCGTCGGAGTGCAGGCGCGTGGCCGGACCACGGTGCTGAAACTGAACTACCGCAACACTGAAGAGATATTGGAGTTCGCCTACCGTTTTGCGGCCCGTTATCTCAGTCCGGATGACAAGGATGAAGATCATGTGCCGTTGGTGGAGCCCCAGTCAGCGGGGCGGCACGGACCACCGCCGGTGGTGAAACTGTTCGACGACTACGAGAGCGAAGCCCGCTATATCGTGCGACTGTTCAGGCGCTTGCACGAAGAGAGAGCCATGCCCTGGTCCGCTATGTGTGTCGCCTATCGTAATGGCTGGATGGGGAAACGCTTATACAGGGAATTTGTCGATGCCGGTGTGCCCTGCCAGTGGCTTGGAGACCAAACCAGCAAAAAGCGTTTCAAGCCTGGTGACGAGAGCATCAAGCTGATGACTATGCACAGCAGCAAGGGGCTGGAGTTTCCGCTCGTGGCGGTTTCCGGGGTGGGGTATATGCCGGGCAAGGAAGCTGACCCGGTCGCGGAGGCGAAACTGCTCTATGTGGCCATGACCCGAGCCACCGAGAAACTGCTGATCACCAGTCATCAGGCTACCGATTTTCTGGAGCAACTGCGGGCAGCCGGTGCGGAAACTCTGGAGTCCGAGAGCCTGGCAGAGAACTGAGCATTCAAACCCCGGGAATCACCAGGCCAACCCGCACTCTTCAACCGGTCCGGCGCGAACAACGAAACGCCGGGCGGTTTTCGTGCAGCAGGGCCCGGGCGTGTCTTTGCAGCGGTATATCCATGGTTTTTCCCAGTTGCTCGGCCGCCTCGATAAACCGTTTGGAATTAAGCCGGGGTATGCCGCCATCGAAAGCGAAGGCGATGCAGTTGCCATCCGGTATGCTGAGCGTCACCAGTTGCTGGTCAAAAGCATTCAGTAACGCCTCGTTAAGCGCATGACTGGTCAGGTTGCTCTTCAGCCAGTAGTTGGCGATCAGGATACCGCCCGGCTTGAGTGCGCTGCGGCAGGCGGCGAGGAATTGCTGCTGCGCCTGGAGTTCATGCATCCCGTCACTGACATAGAGGTCGGTCATCAGCAGGTCGGTTGGAACCGGTTTATGGTTCAGGTACTCCCAGGCATCCCTGGCGTGCAGTCGCAACCGTTTGTCATCGGGCAATGCGAACCACTCCCGGGCCAGTTCCACCACCCTGGGGCGCAGTTCCACCGCATCCATGCGGCACGCCGGCTGGTGGTGCAGAACCGCCTGCGCCAGTGCGCCGGCACCCAGTCCCAGCAGGGTGCAGTGGCTGGCGGTGGGGGCCAGCAGGAAACCGAGCATCATGACCTGGGTGTAGGCGTGGCAGAGCCGTGCCGGTTGATGGATGTCGATACAGCTCTGCTCGATCGCATTGCCGAAACAGAGCATCCGCCGGTGGCTGTCCTGGCGGACCGATAACTCACCCCATTCATCTCGGCAGTGGTGCAGCAGTTCTCCGTTGTGGGGCATGGCAGGTCTCGGTGCTGGAAAGTTACCGGCCATGGTAACAGTCGCCGTACCAGGCTGGAATCATCCATGCCCTGTGATAATCTGCCCGTTATCCGGTTGAATAGCCGACATAAAGACTTATCTGAAAATTACATGGATATCTGGGAAAAGAGCCTCTTGCTGATGCGGCTGCGCCGGCATCTGGAAAACGAGCGCTCGATTGACTGGCAGAGCCTGCACAAGCGGGACCGGGCCTGGGCCCTGTCCCAACCCGAGCAGCCGGCCTGGCAGCTGTTGCAGGGGTGGTTGCGCCAGTGGGGCGGTCTGCCGGGCGCTGGTGTCAGTCTGTTCGTCTATGGCGCCAGCCTGGTGGCGTTGCTGCTGGGCTTCAGCCTGATGGCGGGGCTGCTCGCTTTTCAACCCTTTCAGCGTATCAACCTGCTCTGGTTTATCGCCTTTGCAGTACTGGTGCCCTTTGTCTGGTGGTTGTTGGCGCTCTTTTTCACTTCCGCGCAGGTGCCGTTTCCCCTGCGCGCCCTGGTTTTGCACCGGTTGTCGCCGGGCGGCCTGACCGGTGGACTGGGGGCCTTGCTGAAATCCACCGTGGTGGCGCTCGGTCAGCAGTTGTCGCTGCTGTTCTGCCTAGGCATGCTGGTCGCCTTTCTGCTCTACCTGCTGCTGACCGATCTGGCTTTCGGCTGGTCCTCGACCCTGGATCTGGGCAGTGACCTGGTGCATCGAGTGACCAGCCTGCTGGCCTGGCCCTGGTCGACGGTGTGGCCGGCGGCCGTCCCCACGGTTGAGCTAATTGAACAGACGCACTACTTCCGTGCCGCTCCCCTGGCGGTTGAGCAGCCGGCCCTGTTCGGTCAGTGGTGGCGCTTCCTGTTGATGTGCCTGCTGGTCTACGTGTTGCTGCCGCGCCTGGTGACCACCGCCCTGGCACGTCTGCGCCTGCAACGGATGCTGGTGCGGGTGCGCGATCGGGATGCCCTGATCAGTGGTCTCTGGCAGCGTCTGACCACCGGCCTGGTGGATCAGGAGATGGAACCGGTGGAGCAGCGTGATGGCGGCGGTGCCGCACGGGAAGTGGAGCCGCTGACCGGCCACTATGGGCAGATTATCTGTTGGGGGTTGTGGCCAAACGAGCTGATCGAGCCGTTGCGGGCGCAGTTGCAGGGAGACGATGCAGAAACGGACTGGATGGCGGTGGACAGCACCAGCTCGATGGCCCAGTTACAGGCGTCCCTGGCGGCATTGCCGGACCAACCGTTGCTGTTGCTCTGCAAGGGGTGGGAGCCGCCTACCGGTGAGCTGGCTGACCTCTGTCAGTTGCTGGCGCAACAACGCAGCCGCCTGTTCCTCTGGCCAGTCCCCCTGGATGGCCTGGGTGAGGCGCGCCAGCGACAGCTGATTCAATCCTGGCAATCCTTTATGCGCCAGCTTCCGGACTCTGTGCACTTGGTGAGTGGTCAGCCGCCGGCTGGAGGTGCGCATGTCTGACCATCCGGTCCTGGCGGTTGTCGGTCATCCCAATAAGGGCAAGTCATCGGTGGTGGCGGCCCTGACCCAGAACGACCAGGTGCAGATATCCCCCCTCTCCGGTACCACCCGGGTGGCACAGCACTTCAGTCTTAGGCTGGACAGCGGGACCGTCTTTGAGCTGGTGGATACACCCGGCTTTCAGCGCGCCGGTAAATGTCTGGCCTGGCTGAAGGAGCAGGCGCTGCCGGCCGATCAGCGACCGGCGCGGGTGGCGGAATTTGTCGCCCGCTTCCAGGAGACCGGCCAGTTTTTCGATGAGGTGGAGCTGCTCAAGCCGATCATTGCCGGTGCCGGGATTATCTACGTGGTGGACGGTTCATTGCCCTACAGTCCCGAGTATGAGACTGAAATGGAGATCCTGCGCTGGACCGGCCGGCCGCGACTGGCGCTGATCAATCCCATCGGGGGCGATACCTACGTGGCCCAGTGGCGGCAGGCGCTGAACCAGTATTTCAGCCTGGTGAAGCAGTTTGACCCGCTGCACGCCAGTTTCGACCAGCATCTGCAACTGCTGCGCAGCTTCGGTGAGCTGGATACCCGGCCGGGCCGCCTATTTGATCGGGCGATCGAGCGACTGGAGCAGTTTCGCCGGCAGAAACTGGAGCAGGCCGCCCGTATCCTGGTGGAAAATCTCTACCAGTTACTCACCTATCAGCACTCCAGCAGCCGACTGGAACAGGCCGCCCAGGCACAACTGCCGGAACTGCTGCCAGAGGAGATCACCCGCTTCAACCAGCATCTGAACCGGCTGGAGCGGGAGGGGCAGCGGCAGTTGGAGGCGCTGTTTCTGTATCACCGGCTGGAGTCCGATCTCGGTCGGCTGGAGGTGCGCCAAACCGAGTTGATGGATGCGTCCCAGTGGAAACTCTGGGGCCTGGAGAAAAAACAGCTAGTTCTGGTCAGCACGGCGGCTGGTGCCACTCTGGGGTTGCTGGCGGATGCGGGAATGGGCGGCACTTCCCTGTTTACCGGTGCGATCAGTGGTGGCGTGCTGGGCGGGGTGTCCGGCTGGCTGGGGCTGGACTGGCTGAAACAGCAGTTACCGGCCTGGCTGCCGTTCAGTGCCGAGAAACACCTGCTTGGGCCGGTTAAAGATCCCAACTTTGCTTTTGTGATCCTGGGGCGGGCCCTGAGTCATGCCCGGGCCATGCTCGCCCGCAGCCATGCTGACCGGGAACGGCTGGCGATTCATCAGGATGAAGATCGATTCATGCAGTCGCTGGAGCTGCCGGTCCAGGTACGGCTGCTGAAACAGTGTCGTCAGCTGGTGAAGCAGGGGCCGCAGGGTCAGGCGGCGGAGCAGCTGCGGGAGTGGATTCGTGAACAGCTGACCGCCTAGCCCGGCGGAGGATCGGGCCAGACGGTGACGGGAAGGCGGATTGCAACCGGCTTAACGGTGGTAGGATACCGTCTCGACCGGTTTATGGCGCTGGATGATCTCAAGCACTTCGCTTTCGATATCGTCCGGGATCATCACCTTAAGTTCGGTATGGGCGTCATCGGCGAACATCTTTTCCCGCTCGATTCCGTTCGCCAGAAGATCTTCCATGGTGTTACGGATGGTGTCCATCGAGGTGAATGCACTGGTAATGGTGGTCGTCATGGTTAGCTCCTACTCCGGCTGGGCGGGGCCACATCATCGGACTGCTTCGGGAGGTGATGAGCCCCTGGTGGTTGATTGTCCGGGCTTCATTACTGAAAGCCTAGATCAGGCCCGGTGTGCTTACAAGATCGCCCGGTGAATGGCGCGTCGGGTACCGGCACCGGGCGTGGTTTGGACGGACAGGGCTTTCAGCTTCATTTCATCTGCCCGCCCTATGCTGGGCATAGAGTGAAACTGGACCGGGCCTGTCCGGTATGCAGCAGAGAGGTGACATGATGAAACGATTCCTGATTATTCTGACCCTGTTGGCGCCCCTGCTGGTGATTGCGGATGGTGATCATGAGCGGGCCAAAGCGCTGTTTGAGTCAGGCGAGATTCTCTCCCTGGAGCAGATCCTGAAAAATATCCGGGATGAGTACCCCGGCCGTCTGCTGGAGATCAAACTTGAGCAGAAGAAAAAGATGGTGATCTACGAAGTAGAGCTGCTGGATGAGCAGGGCCGGGTTTGGGAGCTGAAGCTGGATGCGGTGACCGGCGAACTCCTGAAACGTGAGCAGGACGATTGAGATGCGATTGTTGCTGGTGGAAGACGACGCGGAGCTGGTTGCCCGCTTGAAACCGGCACTGAAGCGGGCCGGTTTTGCGGTGGATGTGGCTGACAATGGCATCGATGGCCAGTTCCTGGGCGAGGAGGAGCCCTACGACGCGGTGGTGCTGGATCTGGGGCTGCCGCAACGGCCGGGACTGGAAGTGCTGGCCAACTGGCGGGCGCAGGAGAATCCGGTGCCGGTGCTGGTGCTGACCGCGCGGGATGCCTGGCACGAACGGGTGGATGGTTTCAAGGCCGGGGCGGACGACTACCTGGGCAAGCCGTTCCATGTGGAGGAGCTGGTGGCGCGCCTGCTGGCCCTGGTGCGCCGCAGCGCCGGACAACCGGCCCATGAACTGAAACAGGGCGGACTGCAACTGGACGAGGCACACCAGCAGGTGATTCTGCCGGATGGCAAGGCGGTGGATCTGACCGGCACCGAGTTCCGGCTGCTGCGCTATTTCATGCTGCATCCGGGACAGATCCTCTCCAAGACCCGCCTCACCGAGCATGTCTACGAACAGGATTTCGATCGTGACAGCAATCTGATCGAGGTCTATATCCGTCGCCTGCGGGAGCGTATCGGCCGGGAGCGTATCGAGACCCGCCGTGGGCAGGGTTATCTGTTCAGGGGGGATGGCGCGTGAGGTCGCTGGGCCTCCAGCTGAGACTGGGACTCGCCGCCGGCCTGGTGGTGTTGTTCGGGGTGATGTGGTGGGGTGGCGTCCAGGCGATTCACAGTCTGACCGACCATTTTGTTGCCTCCCGCCTGGAACACGACGCCGAAGCACTGCTCGGCGCCATGCGACTGGATGATTCCGGTCGCCCACTGGTGCGCTGGCGACGTGTCGATCCCATCTATGAGCAGCCCCTCTCCGGGCACTATTACCAGATCAGTTTCCCGAACGGCAAACAGGTCAGTTCCCGCTCCCTGTGGGATCAGCAGTTGGCTATTCCGCAGTTTGCCCCGGGCAGCCAGGGCCAGTGGCGCATGGCGGGACCGGCGGGCCAGGAGTTGCTGGTGTGGGCGGCGGGGTATAACAAACAAGGGCAGATCTTCTCGGTCGCGGTGGCGGAGGATATGTCGCCCCTGAACCAGCGGGTAACCCAGTTTGAGTGGGTGTTTGTCACCCTCGCGCTGGGGATTACGCTGCTGCTCTTTTTCGGCCAGCAGATGATTGTGCACAGCGCCCTGGGGCGTCTGGATCGGGTCAGGGAGGATATGGCCCGCCTGGAGCGCGGTGAGGTGGACGCCCTGACCACCGATGTGCCGCTGGAGGTGGAGCCGCTGGTGGAGCAGTTCAATCATCTGCTGCAACTGTTTCAGCAGCGTCTGGAGCATTCACGCAAGGGGGTGGGCAACCTGTCCCATGCCCTGAAAGGGCCGATTAATCTGCTGCAGCAACAGATCGACAGCGAAGAGCTGGAGCCCCACGCCGGGCTGAAGGCCGAGATGGCCCTGCAACTGACCCGGGTGCGGCAGTTGATGGAGCGGGAGATGAAGCGGGCCCGGCTGGCCGGTTCAGGCATCTCCGGTGGGCGTTTCAATGCGGCCCAGGAGATGCCGTCACTGGTGCGCGTCCTGCGCCAGATTTATCACGACAAAGCGTTGCAGATCGACTGTCCGGTCCCGGAGTCCGGGGTGCTGTCGGTGGATCGGGAGGATATGCTGGAGCTGTTGGGCAACCTGCTGGACAACGCCTGTAAATGGGCCAGCGGCAAGGTGCGCTGTGCTATCCGGCAGCAGGCGACAGCGGTGGTGATCGAGGTGGAAGATGACGGTCCGGGTGTATCGCCGGAGGCGTTAACCCGATTGGCCGAGCGGGGTGTGCGCATCGACGAGTCGGTGGATGGTCATGGCCTGGGTTTGGCCATCGCCAAGGATATGGTCAAGCTCTACGGGGGGGATATGGATTTTATGTTGTCGCCCGACTGGGGGGGGCTGAAAGTGCAGGTCAGGCTGCCGCTACAGGGTGCTTAGTTGCTGGTCTCGTGTGGAATGCCTTCGCGAAACACGACCCGGTAGCCCCGCTTCAACTGCATGTCCCGTCTTTTGATCAGGGTGCGCTCGGCCTCTTCCCGCTCTTCGAAATGCTCCCGGGTCACCTGGCCCCGGGCGCCCTGGATGCCCGATTCCCGCACCAGGTTCCAGCCACCCAGCAGGTCGGGCTGCAGATGCAGATGGTAATAGCGGAGCGGTTGCTCCGGTGCGTGCAGGGTCTGCATGTAGATGCGCATGGTGTTCGAGTTCGGTTGGCTGTCGGTTGACGGGTTACTTAGGTGCCCAGTTGTAGAGCATTTAGCCGAAAGTTTACAGTTTTTTCAATATACCGGATATTTTCAGCCTGATTTCAGTTACCGGGCTTACGCTATTAATCAAGCAGAGAAGTCAAGTGAAGGAGTAAGGCAATGAAGACCAACAGACGCATGATTACATTAGCAATGGCAATGACCACCCTGTTGGGTGCGGGTGTGCTGATGGCAGCCGGTCCCATGTCTCCACCGGGACCGATCCCTTTCACGACATATGACACCAATGGAGATGGCCGGGTCAGCGTGGATGAGTTCTACGCCGCCCGAAATGCCCGTATCGCCGAACAGGCCAGGAAGGGTGGCATGATGCGCAATGCGGGTAACGCACCGGCATTTGAGCAGTTCGACACCGATGGCGATGGTTACCTGAGCGAAAACGAGTTGCTGAAGGGGCAGATGGCCCATATGCAGGAGAATCGCATGAACCGGCCCATGGGAGGCCAGCGTGGTCCGGACGCCCGTCGCGTGGCGAGCTTCAGTGACTTCGACAGCAACAGCGACGGGGTGGTGACACAGGAAGAGTTCGACCAGACCCGGGCCGACCGCCAGGCCGGGAAGGCGGCGCAGGGCTACCCGATGCGCAATGCCGCTTCGTCCCCCAGTTTTGCATCGTTTGACAGCAATGGTGATGGTGTTCTGACCCCGGATGAGTTTGTACCCGGAAGCCGCAACCGTCCGCAACAGTAACGGCGCGCCGCAGTCCAAACCAGAGAGCCCGGCTTATGCCGGGCTCTCTGTTGATTGTCGCAAAAAAATGTCAGTCATCCACCGTGGAGAGATAGGCGAAGATGTCTGCCAGCTCCTGGTCGGTGAACTCATCCAGCAGCTCCTCCTCGGGGGCGTCCGGGTCATGGATGCGCTGCTTGGTGCGGAGCTGTTTTACCTGGCGCCAGAGATAGTTGGTGTATTGTCCCGCCAGCATGGGTACCGCCTTTTTGTGGTTTCCCCAACCCTCCTTGCCGTGGCAGGAGTCACACTCCTTGCTGTAGAGCTTTCTTCCCTGTTCAATATCCCCTTCCGCCCGGGGAATCTGCATGAGCTTTTTTGAAGCCAGCAGACGGGCATAAGCGTCGAAATCCGGCGCGGACTCATCGGCTGGGGGCAAGCGGGTCTCCAGGGTGATTTCGGAAAGGTAACGGGCGATGTCACGCATATCCGATTCAGGCAACTGGCGATGATCCACATACTCCACCATGGCCAGGTTTTTCCGTTTCCGGTCTCGGAACAGGCGCAACTGGTCAACAATAAAGCCGGCTGGCTGGGTCGCCAGGCGGGGATACTCGCCATCCTTGCCCCCCTGGCCGAACTCCCCGTGACAACCCGCGCAAAGCTCGTTGATCTCTTCTCCATTGTCCGGATCATAGTCATGCTCTTCTGCCTGGAGCGGCAGACCCAGGGAGAGCAGCAGCAAGGTTACAAAGCTGATCGGAATGGTGTAACGGGATATGGATGGCATTTTCTCAGAAATTCAATAGTTGGCTTGTAAACGGGGCCAGATAACAAAAGCAGGATAGTATGCTGATGCCCATGATTGGGCCGTATTGGAACAGAAAACAGCTGGCTTTTATGTTGATCTTGATCAAAATAGCACGTTTTCCCCGGCCATATTGATTTCGAGCCATCCGAATCCCCACGCAGGGAGGAAACCGCAGTGACACTTTCACCCTCTCCGGCCGCCTGGCTTCAGGAAAAAAGTCAGCAGATCCCCGAACGTATCGCGTTTACCGGGACGCAGACGCTGGACTATGGGGGATTGGCGGCGCAGGCGCGCCGGCTGGCGGGGGCGCTGGTGGCACAGGGTGTACGGCCGGGTCAGATTGTGGCGGCACAACTGGATTCCGCCGAGCCGTTGGCCGGGCTGTTATACGCCGCTCTGCATCTGGGAGTAACCCTGCTGCCACTGGATCCCGCGTTGGGAACGGGGCGCCGGGACCGGCTTTTGGCCACGGTGGGGGCGCAGCACCTGATCAGCCGGTCGGCACCAGCCGGCAGCGAGATGGGCTGGGTCGATCCGGCAGTGCTGCAGGCCCGGCTGGACGGTATCGCCGACGCTCCGTTCCAGCCTCTGGAAGGGGATCAGGTCCAGTTGATCATGGCCACCAGTGGCACCACCGGCGAACCCAAGGGTGTGCTGTTGAGCGCGGCCAACCTGGCCGCCAGTGTGGCGGCCTCGGAGCAACGTCTGGGACTCAACGGAGCGGATTGCTGGCTGGCCTGCCTGCCCCTGTTTCACATCGGGGGGCTATCGATCCTGTTGCGTTGTCTCGCTGCCGGCGCCCGTGTGCAACTGGAGCCTGGATTCGATGCCGCCCGGATCTGGCAGCAGATTGCCCAGGGCGGCGTGACCCATATATCTCTGGTGCCGGCCATGCTGGACCGGCTGCTGCGCCAGTCCGCCGGACAGACGCCACCGGCGACCTTGCGGGTGGTCCTGATCGGCGGCGGTCCCCTCTCGACCGCACTGGCCCGGCGGGCCCACGACGCCGGCTGGCCGCTCTGCGTCAGCTACGGCATGAGTGAAACCGCCTCCCAGTTTGCCACCGACTGCTCGTCCCGGTCCGGGCTGGTGGCGGGTCGGGTCGGGCTGCCGCTGCCCGGTTACCAGGTGACGATCGGGGAGGCCGGCCGGATCCGGGTACGGGGGCCGGCGGTGATGCGCGGTTATGCCAATGCGGCCGGAGTAGGGGGGCAGGGCCTGACACAGGGCTGGTTCGAGACCGGTGACCTGGGCCGTCTGGACAGTCAGGGGCGGCTGACAGTGGTCGGCCGGGCTGACGATCTGCTGATCAGTGGTGGCAAGAATATCCACCCCGCCGAGGTGGAGGAGCGTCTCCTGCAGTGTCCCGGTGTGGATGAGGTCGGGGTGGCGGGCCGGACCGATCCGGTCTGGGGGGTAATCCTGGTGGCCCTGTTCAAGGGTGAGGTGACAGAGGAAGCATTGAGCCAGTGGGCCCGGCAGCAACTACCGGGCCATCTGCGGCCCCGCGAGTTCATCCGGATCGACAAACTGCCCCGTAACGGGATGGGTAAACTCTACCGTCCTGCACTGCAGGCACTGTTGGAGCCATGACGGGAGCCGTTAGTCCTGTCAGGATCAGTCAGTCCTCACTCACTGTCACGCTCTCGCGTCTTCAGGGCCAAGGTCCGGGACAAAGCCGGTGCCCGGATCTGCGCCAAGCGTCAGCTGACCATCCGCCGGCAGTGGCGGTTCGCCCAGATCCCGGGAAAACCAGTCGCTGGTGGCCAGCCCGTGGGTGGTGGGGGTGGTCAGGTCATCGGCGGCTGCCGCCAACTGGCAAAGCGGCCAGATACCCGCGCTGCTCTCCAGCGTGCTGGTGATGACGCAGCGGATGCCGGACTGGTGGGCCTGGCGGATCAGGGTCAGGGCCGGGATCAGGCCACCCTGGCAGGTCGGCTTGATAATGATTCGCCGGACCGGGATGGCCTGCAGCTGCTGTTCCTGGATATAACCCGGCAGGGACTCATCCAGGGCCAGGTCGAAACGGGCCCGCTCCTGCAGGCGCTTGAGGGTTGTCCCGATGGGGTGGCGCAGAGGCTCTTCCAGGGACTCGATGGGTAACGGGTTCAGCTGTTCGATCAACTCCAGGGCCTCGGCATTCTGCCAGGCCCGGTTCGCATCCAGGCGCAGTTTGACCCCCGGCGGCAGCCGTTCACAGAGCTGCTGCAACAGGGCCAGCTCTGTGTCGACCGGCGCCAGGCCCAGCTTCAGTTTCAGCGTTGTGTAACCGGCGGCGATGGCGGCAGCTGCCCGGCTGCCGGTCTGCGGGCCGAGGCCGCCGATCATGCTGTTGAGCCGGATCACCCGCCCTGGCGATCCGCCGAGCAGCTGGCAGAGAGGAACCGCCTGCTGTTTCGACTGCAGGTCCAGCAGCGCCGCCTCCAGGCCGCAGCGTGCCGCCGGATGATTACCGGGGGGTGGCAGCTGAGTGCGGGCCTGGGCCGGTGTTTCACCGGCTAACCGGGCCAGCCGGCTGTGTAGCCAGGAGCGGGCCTGGGGCAGGGTCTCCGTTCCGGACGCCGGCAGGGGGGCGGCATCACCATGGCCGCTGCGGCCGGACTGGTCCGTGATCCGGATCAGCCATCCGCGTCGCTCCTGCCAGCGACCGGCGGCGCTGGCCCAGGGGGTGGTCAGGGGGAGTTGGTAGGGGATCAGTGTGGCATCGACAATCTGCATCAGAGCAGCAATCCGAGACTCAACAGCCCGCCGTAGATCAGTTGCAGTTTGGCGGTGTTGGCCAGAATGGCGTTAAACCCCCGACCCAGGGGCTCGCGGGAAAACCGGTGCAGCAGCCAGAGGGCGAATGGCAGGCAGAGTACCACCAGCCAGCTGCCGTTAAACCGGTGATTGAACAGGATCGGCAGGGCGAAGGGCAGGATCAGCAGCAGCACATAGAGCTGGCGGGCCCGCTCCCGTCCCAGGTAGTGAACCAGGGTCAGCTTGGCGGCGCGCTCGTCGGTTTCCAGGTCACGGTAGTTGTTCACCAGCAGCACGGCCGCCGCCAGCAGGCCAACCGCCGCGGCACTGAACAGGGTGTCCAGGGAGAGCGCGCCGGTCTGCAGATAGTAGCTGCCGCCGACCGCCAGCAGGCCGAAGAAGATGAACACAAACAGCTCGCCGCTGGCGCTGTAGGAGATCGGCCGGGGGCCGCCGGTGTAGGCGTAACCGGCCAGCAGGGAGAGCAGGCCGATCACCACGATGGGCCAGCCGCCCACCCAGGCGAGATAGATGCCAAAGAGAAAAGCGCCCGCGAAGGCGATCAGGGCAGCCCGCTTTACCTGGCGGATGCTGAACCAGCCCTGGGCCGTGGCCCGCTCCGGACCGAGCCGGTCCGGTGTGTCGGCGCCCCGTTCAAAATCGGCGGCGTCGTTGTGCAGGTTGGTGCCGATCTGGATCAGCACCGCTGCCGCCAGGGCCGCCAGGGCCGGCAGCCAGCGCAGCTGCTCCTGTTCGGCCCAGGCGAGGGCGCTGCCCACCAGTACCGGTACGACCGAGATACCCAGGGTCCTGGGACGGATGGCGAGCAGCCACTGTTTTATCTGCATGTCAGTATTCAGCCGTTATCAGGGGCGGCGCGGAAACTTGTTGAAATTGGCCGGACGCTTCTCCACGAAGGCGTCGCGCCCCTCCTGGGCTTCCGGGGTCAGGTAGAACAGGCCGGTGGCATTGCCGGCCAGCTCCTGGATACCGGCCAGGCCGTCGGTCTCGGCGTTGAACGAGGCCTTCAGCATGCGCAGGGCGGTGGGCGAGAGTTGCAGCATCTCCCGGCACCACTGCACGGTTTCGTTCTCCAGCTCGGTCAGTGGCACCACGGTGTTGACCAGTCCCATATCCAGCGCCTGCTGGGCATCATACTGGCGACACAGGAACCAGATCTCCTTGGCCTTCTTCATGCCCACGGTACGGGCCAGCAGGCCGGCCCCCAGGCCGCCGTCAAAACTGCCCACCCGGGGACCGGTCTGGCCAAAGCGGGCGTTGTCGGCGGCAATGCTCAGATCGCAGATCAGATGCAGCACATGCCCGCCGCCGATGGCGTAACCCGCCACCATGGCCACCACCGGCTTCGGCAGGGTGCGGATCTGGCGCTGCAGTTCCAGGACGTTCAGGTGCTCGACCCCACTGCTGTCCCGGTAACCGCCATCGCCGCGGATGGTCTGGTCGCCGCCGGAGCAGAAGGCGCGCTCGCCGGCGCCGGTCAGGATGATGGCACCGATATTGGGATCCAGGTGGGCATGCCGGAACGCCTGGATCAGCTCCATGACGGTTTCCGGGCGGAAGGCGTTGTGAACCTGGGGCCGGTTGATAGTGATCTTGGCGATCCCCTCGGCCTGATGATAGAGAATGTCATTGTACGGGGTCCCCTCGGGAACCTGCCACTCGATGCTGCTGCCCATGACTACTCCAAAGTTCTGATCGCTGAAACCGGCCATTTTAAACAAAACGCCGCGTCAGGGTGGAATAATTCCCGGTCCGGCCTGTTTGCACTATTGGTCTGCGCGGATCAGCCGCGGTCACCCCCAGCTGGCCGGCGGCTGACAATGCTAGCTCTCAGTTGCGGCCGGCATCCGCCAGCGCTTTGGCTACGGCCTGCCGGTAGTGACGATGGCGTTGGATACTGAATGCCCGATCGAGGCTGACTTCAATCAGCTGTGGCCCGCCGTCATGCAGTGCCTGCCGCAGGGCCGCTCCGAAGGCTGATTGGTGTGTCACCCGCTGATAACCCAAGCGATAAAGTTCAGCGGTGTGGCGGAAGTCGAGATTAGTGGCGCTGTTCCAGTAGGTTTCATAGCTGTCGAGGCCGGATTGGGGCAGGTAGCCGAAGATCCCGCCGCCCTGGTTGTTGAGCAGGATGATGACCAGATCCCGCCCCTTGGCCGCCAGCAGGCCGTTCATGTCGTGGTAAAAGGTGAGGTCGCCCAGCAGGGCTGCCGCAGCCGGATAGCCGGCCGTGCTCATGCCGATAAAGGTGGAGATGTTGCCATCGATGCCACTGACGCCCCGGTTGGCATGCAGGTGGATGCGCTTGGCCAATGAGCCGCTCCAGCTGTCCAGATGGCGGATTGGCATGGAGTTGCCACTGAACAGCAGGCTGCCCTCCGGCAGGTTCTCCAGCAGTTCCCGTACCAGGCAACCCTCAAAGGGTTGATCATCAACGCTGGCCGGGCTCATCAGGCGGGCGCTGCGCTGCTCCAGTTGTTGAAAGTGTTGCAACCAGCCGACCGGGGCAGCGGCCGGAGTCCGGGCGCCAATGGCATCACAGAGCCGGGCGGGATCGGCGATCAGGGTCAGCGCCGTATTGGGCGCGGCGACCGGCCACTGTCGATAGGGATCGCACAGAATGACCGGTGCCGCACTCTGCTCCATGAACTGCCCCAGCGGCTTGGAGACCGGCAGGGCGCCGAAGCGCAGAATCCAGGCCGGCTGCAGGGCGGTGGCCTGGCTCGGCAGGAAGGCGTCGTAGTGACAGATCAGGGTGGCGCGGTCCGGCGCGCCGAAACGCAGGTTGCTCAGGGGATCGGCCAGAATCGGGGAGTGGATTTGGTTCGCCAGCCGGGTGATCGACTCGGCGGCCGAGCCCAGGTCGGTGGCTCCGCAGATGATGAGGCCGGGCTGGCCGCTGATCAGTGCCAGGGTGCGTTCCAGCAGTGCCCCATCGGGGGCCGGGCTCGGCGGCCGGGCCGGTTCTCCCGGGTGTGGGTCGGGTAGGCGGACGGTGTCCGGTACCAGCGGTTCCCGCAGGGGCAGATTGATCTGTATGGGGCCGGGATGGGGGTGCAGCGCCTGTCGGGCAGCCTGCCTGCCCAGTTGATGCAGGCGCGTCTGCGCGGCCCGGTCAGCCTCGGCCGGGCCGGGATCGTGGAAGGCCCGCAGGTGGGTGCCGAACAGCTGTTGTTGATCGGTGGTCTGGTTGGCGCCCCAGCCGTGCAGTTCGGGCGGCCGGTCGGCGCTCAGCAGGATCAGCGGGATATTGCTGTGACTGGCCTCGATGACGGCCGGAAACCAGTGGGCCGGGGCGCTGCCCGAGGTGGCGATCAGGATGACCGGCCGGCCACTGGCGCGGGCCTGGCCCAGGGCGAAGAAGGCGGCACAGCGTTCATCCACTTGGACAGTGATCTGCATGGCCGGATGGGCATCGCAGGCCAGCACCAGCGGGGTGGAGCGGGAACCGGGCGAGATCACGGCGCGGTTGATGCCGGCACCGGCCAGTCCGTCGATCAGTGCAAAGGCCCACCGGAGGTTGATCTCCCCCTGGCACGGGTCAGGCATGTTCCAGCGCCTCCAGCATGGTGCCGAACTTCAGTTCGGTCTCCTGGAATTCCGCAATCGGGCAGGACTCACTGGTCACGCCGGCCCCGGCAAACAGCTCCGCGTGCTCGCCGTTCAGCAGGGCGCAGCGTAGCAGAACCGCCAGTTCCCCATCCCCCTGCTGATCCAGCCAGCCGGCCGCGCCGGTATACCAGCCCCGGGCGTCATTCTGATGGGTACTCAGCCAGCGCCCCGCGTTGGCGCTGGGGAAGCCGTTGACGGCGGCGGTTGGGTGCAGGTCGCTGGCGATACGCAGCAGTGTGGTATCGGCGCGCAGTTCGCCGCTGATACCGGTCCACAGGTGTTGCAGTTTGCGCAGCCGTTTGAGGGACGGTTGATCCGGAGCCTCCAGCCGCTGGCAGTGGGCCTCCAGGCTGGCCAGTATGCCCTTCACCACCAGCGCATGCTCGTGGCGGGATTTGGGGTCGTGCAGCAGTTGCCGGCCCAGCTGCCGGTCCTGCTCGGGATCGGCGTCCCGGTGGATGGTGCCGCCGACCGCATCGCAGTCGATCAGCGCGCCACGACGGGTGATCAGGCGCTCCGGGGTGGCGGCCGCAAAGGTGCTGCCGGCCAGGTGGATGGAGAACAGCAGGCTGCTGGGGTAGAGGTCATCCAGGGAGGCCATCAGCCGGGCCGGATTGAGTGGCTGTTCCGCCCGTACACTGATGCGTCGGAACGGTACCACCTTGTCCAGGCTGCCCTGGCGGATCTGCCGGGTGGCCTTGTTCACCTGCTGTATCCACTCGTCATAGGAGGGCCTGGCGGCGGTTCTGGCAAGACGGTTGGGGCCACGTACCGGCACCGGTTTACGCCGCAGGGCGTCAGTCAGTGTCTGCAGCAGGTGCCGGGCCCGCAGTCTGATGCGGGCCGGGTCATTGTGGGTGAAGCTGAAGGTCAGGGCACAGTGGTCGGCCATCTGGTGCAGCAGCAGCTCCGGAAAGAAAATGGCGCTATTGGGCAGACCGCTCCAGTTCTGTTGCATGGGATCGGCCGGATCAAAGGCAAAGCCGCTAAAGGCCGTGGCGCGGAATCCGCAGTCATCCGGATCCTGATGGTGCCAGTGGCGGCGTTGCTGTTCGAAGCGGTCAGACAGCAGCCGGAGTCGATCCTCTCCGCAGGCGCTGAGACGCAATGCCTCGCCGATGCCCAGCAGATAGTGCTGCCGGTTCGGCTCGCCCCAGTAAAACCAGTCGCCATCCAGCTGTGGCAGCTGTTGCAGGTGCAGCTCCGGCGTCGCCAGCGTGATGCTGAACAGCTGGCCGGCACCGTCCCGGGCAGGGGGCGGCAGTGAATTCAGGCTGTTTTCCAGGCGGCCCAGCAGGGTCTGGGTCGATAATGGCCGGTTGGGCATGTGGCTTTGCCGTCTCTGCTGTGATCGGGAAGGGTGATGATACTGCATTCTTGCAACGCGGCGCATTCCATCACAGCCGGAACAGGCCGGACAGGATAATTGTCAAGCCGGCCGGTTTATCTCCATCTGCCGGACGAGGCCGCAGGGGCTGTTGACGGCGCTGTTATGGGCCTGTAAAACGTCGGGTTGATTTGACCAGTAGCCACGCCATCTGGTATACATGCACGGCTTTTTTCGGACCTGGGCGGTTGATGATCGATTCCCGGGTGGGTTGATTTCCGGGGATTGGGTATCGTCGCCCGGTAGGTTTACTAACGACTGGGATGCGTCAGTCGACACAGCAGGTTTGACCATGAATAAATGGCTAGTTTCAGTTTCCATCCTTTTGGCTATGGCCGTCAGTACTGCTCAGGCAGCAGGTGACGCCGAGGCCGGCAAGACCAAATCCGCCGTCTGTCTCGCCTGTCATGGTGCAGATGGAAACAGCGCCAACGCGGTTTGGCCGAAACTGGCGGGGCAGCATCCCAGCTATATCAAGAAACAGTTGCTGGATTTCAAAGGGGGCGTGCGTAAAAACGACCTGATGTCGCCCATGGCCACCCCGCTCAGCGAGCAGGATATGGATGATCTGGCGGCCTACTTCAGCAGCCAGACCCAGTCTCCGGGAACCGCCGCGGCAGACCAGGTTGAGCTGGGTGCCAAAATCTATCGGGCCGGAAACGCGGCCACCAATGTGGCGGCCTGCACGGCTTGTCACGGACCTACCGGCATGGGTAATCCGGGTGCCAAGTTCCCGCGCATCTCCGGTCAGCATGCCGCCTATGTTGAGAAGATGCTGAAGGATTTCCGTTCCGGAACACGCAGCAACGACAATGCCAAGATGATGCGTGATGTGGTGGCGCGCATGACCGATGAGGAGATCGCTGCGGTTGCCCAGTATGTGCAGGGGTTACACTGATTCACCCTTAAGCTATCCACGGAACACCAGCCGGCGGGATGGGTAAGACTGGACGTCCCCATCCTGCCGGCGATCTCTCCCTTTCCCGTTACGCCGGTTCAGGTACCCCATCTGCCCGTCTTGCCCGGTTGCAGCTGACCGGGATCGCCCGGCACGCCCCGGTGACGCGGTTTCCCCGTTTGACTATGCTTTTTCGCACCGGCCTGTGGGTCGTTCCGCCAGTTCCGGTTATCCGGTCCGATGCGGCGGGTTATCCCATCGGTGCGGATGGCGCCGGGTTGAACCCCGGGCGATTTAGCAGGTCGGAAAGAGTCAGCAGTTTGAAGTCAGATAAAACTTAATAATTTCACTGATTGGCCGCTTAACCCCCTTAGAGGTACAAATATGAAAAAAACCACAATTATTAGGGTGCTATCCCTGCTCGCCCTGTTGTGCGTGGCTGTTACTGCTTCCGCGCAGACGCCACCGAAATTTGAGGAGGAGCTGCACTATTTCTCTGTTATTCCCGAGCAGCCCGGGGGCGAAGGGGATAAGGTACAGGTGCTGGAGTTTTTCATGTACAGCTGTCCGCACTGCAATAACATGGAGCCCCACATCGAGGCCTGGCTGAAGAGAAAGCCGGAGAATGTTGAGTTTATCCGTATCCCCGCCATGTTTAAGCGGCCGGATATTCTGCTGCACGGCAAGACTTTCTATGCCCTGACCCTGATGGGGCTGGAGGATGAATTGACGCCGGTCCTGTTCAGCGAGATTCACGACAAGGACAACAGGTTGTCGGACAGCGCCCAGATGGAGGCTTTTCTGGCCAAGCAGGGGGTGGATATAGCGGCTTACCGCAAAGCGATGAAATCCTTTGCCGTGCAGACCCAGTCCCGGCGTGCAGAGGTGCTGGCCGGCCGGTTTGATATACGCTCGGTGCCCGCTTTTGTGATCGACGGCAAGTATCGCACCGGGGGGCTGGATCCGGCGGTGCAGATCCAGGCGATCGATTATTTAATTGATAAGGTGGTCGCTGAAAAACAGGCAAAAAGACAGTAGACTTGAATACAGGATATCGAGGGAATTGCAATGGGTGAAACGGGTGGTCCACAGCGTCTGAAGCTGCTCAGCTATAACATACAGGCTGGGATAGATACGCAGCGCTACCGCCAATACCTGACCCAGAGCTGGAAGCAGGTGCTGCCGCACCGGGATCGGCAGATCAATCTTGACCGTATTGCCACGGTCATCCACAGCTATGATGTGGTCGGGCTTCAGGAAGTGGACTCCGGCAGTCTGCGCAGCGGTTTTGTGGACCAGACCGAATATCTGGCCCATCAGGCGGCCTTTCCCTACTGGTACAAGCAGGTCAATCGCAGTCTTGGCAAGTTGGCGCAGAACAGCAATGGTCTGCTCTCCCGGGTGCGTCCCTCCGATATATCCGAATACAAGTTGCCGGGCCTGCCCGGGCGGGGGGTGATCGTGAGCAATTTTGGCGGTCCTGCCGGTTTGACGGTCTGTATTGTGCACCTGGCATTGGGTCGGCGTGCCCGCATGCGGCAGGTGGCCTTTATTCGGGAACTGGTGGCGGATCTGCCGCACGTGGTGGTCATGGGGGATCTCAATTTTGGTTGTGATTCCCAGGAGATGCGCTTTCTGACCGGCAACAGCGGCCTGATTCAGCCAGCCTGCCCCATGAACACTTTCCCCAGTTGGCGCCCCAGCAAAAAGATTGATCATATTCTGGTTTCGGGCTCGCTGCAGGTTGAGAACGCCAAGGTGGTGGAGTACCCGCTTTCGGATCATTTGCCGATTGGTATAGATGTGATTATCCCGTCCGGTATGAGGTTGGCGGCCTGATCCATGAGTAAAGAGGAGATCGTTGCTTCCAAGGACTGGAAGGTCCGGTACCTTGATCTGATCAAGGCTCAGGCGTCGGAAAAGGCCGAGGCCGCCGAGACGGAAAGGCTGCTCTGCCGCATCATTATTCGTTTGACCCTGGCCACCAGCGGCCTCGATCCCGTCCTGGATCCGCACTTGGTGTCGCTTCGCGATGCGGTCAGAAAGGGCGTTAAGCCCGAGTTGAAAGCGCGTCTGACGGCAATTTCAGAGGCACTCATCAGGGCCGAAGACCCGCCTGACACCGCTACCCCATGTGATGCCGGCCTGCTCTCCCGTATCGTCAATCGCTCAGGCGTCAGCGGCAGGAAACTGGCGAAACTGCGTAAACTGGAGGAGCAACTGCTGGCGGCCGGTGATGCGGCTACCGATCAGCAGATAGACAGCTTCCTGGCGCTGCTTACCGACGCCGGCACCGGCGAGCGTCCTAGATCCCCCGGGTTGCTGGGGCGGCTATTCGGAGCCTCTGGCGTTGCGGCTGGTGCCGCTTCCGGCGATACGGTCACTCCCAATCAGCAACTGATAAAACTGCTCAACACCCTGGACTGGCCGTCCCAGTTCAGTCTGGATATCCAGCGCATGGAGATGGAGCTGGCGGCACAGCAGGATAGTGCAGCCTGGATGGAGGTGCTCGCCTCCCTGTTGCAGCTGTTGTCCCGTTCAGTCGGTGAAGTGGAGACCGAGATCCGGGATACCCGTGGTTTCCTCACCGAGTTGACCAAGCGGCTGGAAGAGATCGACAAGCATGTCAGCAGTAACAAGGATCTGCGGCAGGCGTCACGGCTGGAGCGGGATTCGCTCGGTGAGTCGATGGAGCGCCAGGTCGGGGATATGCGTAATTACATGAATAACGCCACCACGCTCTCCCAGTTGCGCCATGAGATCAGCCAGCACCTGGAAGCGATCGAGTCCCATGTGGGGAACTACCTGGTCAATGAGGCTGAACGTCATGAAGAGGCGGAACGCCTGGAAGTTCAGTTGCGTAAACGGCTCGAAGAGGTGCAGAAAGAGAGCCGCGAGCTGCGCACCAAGATGATCGAGGCGCATCGTCAGGCAGCCACGGATACCGTCACCGGCCTGCCCAATCGGCTCGCCTACGAGGAGCGTCTGGAGCAGGAGTTTGCCCGTTGGAAGCGATTCGGTGAGCCGCTGACGCTGCTGGTCTGGGATGTTGATGATTTTAAACGGATCAATGACCGGTTTGGCCATCACGCCGGTGACAAGGCGTTACACATCATCGGACAGAGTCTGCAGGCCGCCTTGCGGGAGACCGATTTTGTGGCCCGTTTCGGGGGCGAGGAGTTCGTGATGCTGCTGACCGGTACCCAGAGTGACGATGCCCTGAATGTGGCCGAAGCGGTTCGCCGGGAGGTGAAGCAGAGCGGTATCCACTCCCTGGGTAATCGGGTGGATATCACCATCTCCTGCGGTATGAGCCAGTTTGTGGAGGGCGATAATCCGGCCACTGTGTTCGCCCGTGCGGACAAGGCGCTATACGAAGCAAAGCGGTCCGGAAAAGATCGTATTGTGGTTCATTAAGCACTCACCGCGGCGACCCTTTCCACAATCGGATTTTCACCGCCGGGCCACGCCAGTGGCCGTTGCGCGTAGAAGTAGCTCCACACCTCATCCCCCTGCTTAAGTGTCTCCAGTAGTCCGCCCGTGGGTACCGCCTCGCCTGGAAATACCTGGGAGATGGCGATAAACAGTCGGGCCGCGGCGCCGGTTTGTCGCCAGTTCAACCGCTGCAGATCACTCTCCTGGCCGCACTGGGGACATCCGATTCGCCACTCCGACTGCTCAATGTGGTCACGCCACTCCGCCAGGTCATGACGACAATCGGGGCAGCGTGGTGGACGGCCATGGTGATTGGTAACCAGGCGCATCTCAGGGTAGGGGCCCAGCAGTTGAATGGTGCAGACCGGCTGGTTGGTATCGGCTTCGGCGGCCAGGGGCAGGTTGGGTGAGCAGCCCAGAAAGGTGATGCGTTGCAGAAACTGCGGACCGGTCAAAAAGTGATTGGGCGTACCGGCCAGGGGTGTGCCGATCAGGCCGGTATCCGACAGTCGTTGTAGCAGTCCAGTGACTTCGGGGGGCGGTTGGCTGGTATCGGGGAAAAGTATCAGGTATCCGGGATTCATCGTGGGTCGCTGGCCTCGGTCTCTCACTCCAGGGAGGCATGGTAACGGATTGGACAGGTGAATGTCCCGCTGGGTTATGTTATGTGATAACATAACGTTTTTTTACGTCTCTCATTACATTCGGTTGACTGTATCCATGATTTTACGAAACCTGTTGTTGGTGCTGCTGTTGATAACCAGCGGCACTGTTATTGCGGAACCGCTGTCCGTTTATGTCTCCATCCTGCCGCAGAAGTTCTTTGTGGAGCGGCTGGGCGGTGAGCATGTGAATGTCTCTGTCCTGGTTGGCCCCGGACAGAGTCCGGAGACCTTCGAGCCCCTGCCCCGTCAGATGGCCGAGCTGTCCAAGGCGGCTATGTTTTATCGTATCGGCATGCCTTTTGAGGATATCTGGATGGGGACGGTACAAAAGAATAATCCCCGGATAGCTGTTCTGGATGCACGCCAGGGGCTGACGCTGCGGGAGATGGAGCCGGCGGGTGGTCACCATCACGACTTTGATCACCATCACCATGACGAAGCGGGGGCGGATCCCCATATCTGGCTCGATCCCGCCAATGTGCGGATCATGATCGGCCATCTGCGCGACCGCCTGATTGACCTGGATCCGGCCAATGCGGCTGCCTATCGCGAGAACCATGCGCGCTTCGAGCAGGAGTTGCAGGTGCTTGAGCAGGAGATCAGTAGCCTGTTGCAGCCCCTGGATGGCAGCAGCTTCATGGTGTTCCACCCCTCCTGGGGCTATTTTGCCGACGCCTTTGGTCTGCGCCAGGTGCCGATCGAAAGCGAAGGGAAAGAGGCGGGTGCCCGCACGCTCACGCGCCTGATCAAGCAGGCGAAAGCGGAGCGAATCCGGGTGATCTTTGTGCAGCAGCAGTTCAGTCGTGACCAGGCGGCGGCGCTGGCGGATGAGATGGGCGTGCGGCTGGTGAGCCTGGATCCGCTGGCGGAGTCCTATCTGGATAATCTGCGACGGGTGGCGCAGGTGATCAGTGAGGCGTATCAATGAACACGCCGGTGGTGTCGCTGCAGGATGTCTCGTTCTCCTACGGTGGCCCGCTGGTGCTGGATGGGGTCAACCTGGAGATTGCCGAGCATGAGTTTATCGGTATTGTGGGGCCCAATGCGGGGGGCAAAAGTACCCTGCTGAAGCTGATGCTGGGCCTGCTGGAACCACTCAAAGGCCAGGTGCGGGTGCTGGGCGAAGCGCCGGAACGCAGCCGCAGGCAGATCGGCTATGTGCCCCAGTATCCCCAGTTCAGCCGTGACTTTCCGATCACGGTGGAGCAGACCGTGATGATGGGGCGACTCGGCATGTCCAGGCTGTTTGGAAACTATCGTCGCCACGACCGGGAGGTGGCGCGCCAGGCCATGGCGGAAACCGAGGTGCTGAGCCTGGCCGGCCGGCAGCTCTGCACCCTGTCTGGTGGACAGTTGCAACGGGTGTTGGTGGCCCGGGCGCTGGCCTGCGAACCACGCATCCTGGTGCTGGATGAGCCCACCGCCAATATCGATATGCGCATCGAGACGGAGATCTTCGATCTGCTGAAGCGTTTCAATAAGCGGATGACCATTATCGTGGTGTCCCACGACGTGGGCTTCATCTCCGGCTACGTAAACCGGGTTGCCTGTCTGAACCGTACCCTGATTTGTCATCACACCGCCGCTATCGACGGTGAGGACATACGCGCGCTCTACGAGGCCGATGTGCGGATGGTGGAGCATCGGCACTGATGGGGATGGAGGATATGATGGAAGTATTTGCGGCGCTTTGGGAGTACCCGTTTCTGCAGCATGCGCTGATCGGTGGCCTGCTGGCCAGTATCGGCTGCGGTATCATCGGCAGTTATGTGGTGGTGAAGCGGATCGGCTTCATGGCCGGCGGCATCTCCCACAGCGTGCTGGGTGGCATGGGTATCGCCTTCTTTATCGGCGTCAGTCCGCTGGGCGGTGCGCTGGTAGCGGCGGTGGTAGCGGCGCTGTTGATCGGCTGGGTACGGCTGGCCTGGCACGAGCAGGAGGATACCCTGATCGGCGCCCTGTGGGCGGTTGGTATGGCGATCGGTATTCTGTTCATCTCCAAGACGCCCGGCTACAGCATGAGCCTGATGAGCTACCTGTTCGGCAATATCCTGATGGTGGATATGACCGACATCTGGATGATGGCGGCTATCGACCTGCTCATTCTGGTCACCGTGTCGCTCTGTTACCAGCAGTTTCTGGCGGTCTCCTTCGACGAGGAGTTTGCCCGCCTGCGCGGCGTGCCGGTGAGCTTTTTCTACCTGCTGCTGCTCTGCATGGTGGCGGTGACGGTGGTATTGCTGATCCAGGTGGTGGGGCTTATTCTGGTCATTGCGCTGCTCACGCTGCCGGCGGCTATCGCCGGGCACTATGTGCGCAGCCTGGGTAAGATGATGCTGCTGGCGACCCTGCTGGGTGCTCTGTTTACCGTATTGGGGCTGTTGATCTCCTATACGCCGGATCTGCCCGCAGGGGCGACCATTATCCTGGTGGCCGGGGTCACCTATATGATCTCGTTGCTGTATACCACGGGGAGGAAGCGCAGGGAGCTGCGCCGGCAATTGACGAAGGTGGTGCAATGAAAGCGGATTCCTGCAATACGGACTGTCGGCAGATACTGCGGGTTGCGGAGCAGCTGTGTGAGGGGCGTGGCGCTCGTCTCACCTCCCAGCGTCGCCAGGTGCTGGAGATTCTCTGCGCCAGCAATAAGCCGCTGGGTGCCTACGATATCCTGGAGTTGCTGAAGGATGGCGTACCTTCCGCCAAACCGCCGACCGTCTACCGGGCGCTGGAGTTTCTGCTGGAGCAGGGCCTGGTGCACCGTATCGAGTCACTCAACGCCTACGTGGGTTGTGTGCATCTGGACCATCCCCATTCCAGCCAGTTCCTGATCTGCCGCGACTGCGGTGAAGTGCGGGAGCTGGAGAGTCGCAGTGTTGAACGCACCCTGGGCAGCGCGGTGAAAGAGTGTGGATTCAAGGCCGACTCCCGGGTCATCGAGGTGACCGGTCGCTGCCTGCGCTGCCGTCAACGGGGGCATGCATGAAACGGCTGGTGCTGCTGTTTTTGAAAGGTTACAGCTACCTGATCAGCCCGCTACTGGGCAACAACTGCCGCTACTACCCCAGCTGCTCGGCCTATACCCGGGAGGCGGTGGAGATCCACGGCGTGCTGCGCGGTCTGTGGCTGGGCACCCGGCGCATCCTGCGCTGTCATCCGTTTCACGAGGGGGGCTATGACCCGGTGCCGGGTTCGGAGTGCCGGCACAAGCATTGACGGGGCGGCTGTGCCCCCGAACCGGAGGTGCGGCCGCACTTCCGTGCCAATCCCAAGCCAGTGGTGAGAACCCTTCCCCCGGCAAGCGGGGGAAGGGGGCAATACATCAGGCGGGCAGATTCCGCAGTTTCAAGCCGGTCATGTTCTGCATGACCCGGATCACCTGATTGCTGTAGCCGGCCTCGTTGTCATACCAGACATAGAGAACCGCCCGGTTGTCTTCCACGATGGTGGCTGCCGAGTCCACAATGCCGGCCTCGGTGGAACCCACCAGGTCGCTGGAGACCAGTTCGGTGGAGGTGGTGTAGCCGATCTGTTCGCACAGGGGGGAGTTCAGGGAGGCTTCCCGCAGCAGGCCATTCAGCTCGTCCACGCTGGTGTTTCGACCCAGGTTCAGGTTCATCAGCGCCATGGAGACATTGGGGGTGGGCACGCGGATGGCGTTACCGGTCAGCTTGCCGGACAGTTCCGGCAGCGCCTTGGCCACCGCCTTGGCGGCGCCAGTGGAGGTGATCACCATATTCAGCGGGGCGCTGCGTCCACGCCTTTCCGCCTTGTGGTAGTTGTCGATCAGGTTCTGGTCGTTGGTGTAGGCGTGGATGGTCTCCAGGTGGCCGTTATTGATGCCCAGGCTGTCGTTCAGCACCTTCAGTACCGGTACGATGGCGTTGGTGGTGCAGGAGGCGGCGCAAAGAATCCGGTCATCCGGCGTGATCTCCTGATGGTTGACGCCGTACACGATGTTCTTGATGTCGCCCTTGGCGGGCGCTGTCAGCAGCACCTTGGCCGTACCTTTCGATTTCAGGTGCAGTCCCAGGCCTGCCTCATCTTTCCAGATCCCGGTGTTGTCCACCACCAGGGCATCGTTGATACCGTACTGGGTATAGTCGATGGCGTCGGGCGAGTCGGCGTAGATCACCTGGATGTAGTTGCCATTGGCGATGATGGCGTTGTTCTCTTCATCGGTAATGATGGAGCCGTTAAACGGGCCGTGTACCGAATCGCGGCGCAGCAGGCTGGCGCGCTTTTTCAGGTCGCCTTCCCGTCCGCCCCGTACCACGATAGCACGCAGGCGCATCTTGTTGCCGGCGCCGGTACGTTCGATCAGCAGCCGGGCGAGCAGGCGGCCGATGCGGCCGAAACCGTACAGCACCACATCCTGCGGGCCGGGCAGCGGGCTCTTCTTGCCGGTATTGATCTCGGCCAGTTGCTGCTCCAGGAAATCCTGCATGGTGATTTCGTTCTGCACGGTCAGGTAGGTGCTGCAGAGCTTGCCCAGGTCGATCCGGGCCGGTGCCAGATCCATGCTGGCAATGGCTTCCAGCATGGCGAAAGAGACGGTGATATCCAGCTCTTCTCCCACCATCTGGCGGGCATAGCGATGTGCCTTGAGGATGTCGATGGTGGTGGCGTTCATCAGCCGGCGGCCGAACATCAGGATCACCAGGCCGCTGTCACGATACAGCTGCCCCACCAGTGGAATCATCTGCTCGGCCAGAGTCTGGCGGTCTTTCCACTCATTCAGGTACTGTTCACTTGCATTCAAGCTCATATCTCAACCGCCTCTAACGTGCTGTTTTTTCGATTAAAGAAGAGTTTATTGGTCCATATACACCGCTGGTGTGCGCGGATAATAGCAGAAAACAGGGGTTTTGTGCGGCGCAAAAACAAAAAATGCAAAAAATAATCGGATGATCGTACTAATATTTTGATTTTGTCTTGGCCTGTGCGGATGCTGGAGAGGTCAGAACGGTGAACAGCTGGCTTTTCGGGCGGGGTGATCGGTGGATCAGACCGGGCCGGAGCCGGGCATGATACCCGGCCCCGTGCGGTTGCTAATACATGTGTTGGCCGCCGTTGATGGAGAGCGTTGAACCGGTGATGAATCCGGCATTGTCATCCACCAGGAACAGCACGCTGCGTGCGATATCTTCCGGTTGTCCCAGCCGGCCGACCGGGATGGTGCGGATGATTTTCTGCAGTACTTCCGCCGGTACCGCCCGCACCATGTCGGTCTCCACATAACCCGGTGCAATGGCATTGACCGTGATCCCCTTAGTGGCGCCCTCCAGGGCCAGGGCCTTGGTAAAACCGTGAATACCGGACTTGGCAGCCGCGTAATTGACCTGTCCGTACTGGCCGGCCTGGCCATTTACCGAGCCAATGTTGACAATGCGTCCGAAATTGCGTTCACGCATCCCGTCGATGACGCAACGGCAGGTGTTAAAGCAGGAGGCCAGGTTGGTCTGTATGACCTTGTCCCACTGCTCGAAGCTCATTTTATGCATGGTGCCGTCGCGGGTGATGCCGGCGTTGTTGACCAGTACCTCGATCGGGCCAACGGATGATTCGATCGATTTGACACCGGCGGCGACCTGGTCAAAGTCGCTTACATCAAACTTGATGGCCTGAATACCGGTGCGCTTTGTAAATTCGGCGGCGGCTTGATCATTGCCGGCATAGTTGGCCACGACCTCGTATCCGTTGTTTTTTAATGCCACGCAGATTGCCTCGCCTATGCCCCGGGTGCCGCCTGTTACCAATGCTACTCGCCCCATGGTCTACTCCTTGTTCTGATACTTTCGAATTGTGCGATGTGGATACTTTTGAGACTCCGCCTGCCCTGAGTGAGTGGTGACGCCACCAGCGATATTCTGAGCCGGTGCTGGTCTCGGTTTCCGTTATGCCCGCCAGATCGTGCCTGTTTCTGGTGGGGCTTTGATAAGTGTAGTCCAAACTGGGTGGGGTTCCGCCGGCCTGGCACCGGGGCGATCGGAGAAAAATCGGGCTGTCTGACCGGGGAAACGGGTGCGTGGATCGGGTTGTTGCCAGATGGGTGGCCGATAGAGTTGCCATTTAGGGTTAAATCACGTGAAATACCGGGAATGAGTAACCCATCAAACCGGCCGGACACTCCACTCGCATGAAATTCCTTTCGTTTTTTCACCTGGCGCTGGTGATCAGTTTCGCCGCCCTTAACGGCATCATGCTCTATCTGTTCATGTTGCAACTGCCTTTCGGGCTGGATCCTTTTCTGATCAGCCTGGCGGCCTGGGACAAACTGAGTCCCCAGATTGTCTACGTGGCCATCATCTGTGGCCTGATCGCGGTGGCCGGGACGCTGCTGGTGCAGCGCTTGTCGGATATGTGGAAGAACCGGTTGCTCTATGCCCGTGTCCAATATCCCCATCCGGCCAATGATGTGTTCCTGTCCAGCCGCAAACAGCCCTTTGAGGCGGCCGATCTGCAACAGAAGTTCTCCCGGGTCAAGGACGCCGGTTTCAGCCGCAAGGTGCAGATCGAGGTGTGGCAGGAGGCCTACCAGCGACAAAGCAGCGAGCCGGTGGTGCTGAACACCCGGATCCACTGGAATATGTTGCGGGATCTCTACGTATTGGCGCTCTACTTTCTGGTCTTTTTCCTGATTGGCTGGGTTATCAATCTTGGCGTCCCGTTTCAGATCGTCGCCATCTACCTGTTTCTGTACGGCACCCAGACCCTGTTCCTGATGCTGACTGCACGCCGCACCGGCTATCGTCTGGTGGATAATGTGCTGGCGCTGGAGTTGGGGCTGGGGGGCGAGGCGGGTAAATCGTCCGGGCGCGGCGGCAAGTAGCAACGCCGTGGCGGGCTAACTGACGACAATCAGATCCTTCAGTCGCAGGGCCCGCCTGGTGCGCCGATAGGCCGCCTGGGCCAGGAATAGTTCGCCGGCGGCCAGGGCGTCAGTCAGGGCGTTGTGGGCCGGGTAACGGGGCAGTCCGTAGCGTGTCCGGGCCTTGGCCAGGCGCAGATCACCGGACCGAATGGCCCGGTCCTCACGTCTGAACTGACGCACCTCCAGTGCCAGGGTATCCACCACCGGGCAGAGAAAGGGGTAACCGTACAGGTTGCGGCAGGCGTGATTGAGGAATTCGTACTCGATAGCCGCGTGATGGGCCAGCAGTGCCTTGCCTTTCAGGGCGTTCAGGATATCCGGCAACACCTCCTCCAGTGGCTGGGCCTCCGCTGCCCGGTCATGCAGAATGCCATGCACTACTGCGGAGGCCTCCGGAATATCCATGGTGGGCCTGATCAGGGTGTGTGTAGCGTCCCCCAGCAGTATCCGGTCGCCCCGCAGGGTCACGTAACCGACGCTCAGGAGCTGGTCGTGGCCCGCTTCCAGCCCGGTGGTTTCGAAATCGATCGCCAGGTAATCGACCTGGCGCCAATCGTTCTCCCGGGAAGGAAACGGGGTGTCATAAAAGTCACGCAGCGGCCCGTCTGGCATCTTGCGCATCCACCAGTTGCGCCGCTCCTCCAGATTGAACAGATACTTCCAGATCGACACCGACTACCTCTGGTACCGCTGGCTGAGCACGTTCTGCATGGTGCGGACAACCGAGAAGGCATCTTTCAGGTGGCTGCGTTCCAGGTGGGACAGATCATCCGGCGACATGTAGTTGTCCGGCGCCTCGCCCGCCTTGATCTGCCGGGCCTGGTGGCGGATGCGCAGGGAACTGACAAACTCCAGTGCGTCCCGCAGGTCATGGGCACCACCGTGGGATACCTCGCCGCCGGCGGCCACCTCCTTGAGCCGGTCCTGGGTATTGATGGCATGGCTGCCGGCCGCCAGCGCATAGACCCGGGCTAGATCCACAATCGGCACGATGCCGCTGTGTTTCAGGTCCAGGGTGTGGTCGTGTTCGCCACCGCTGATCAGTACGAAGTTGCGGAAAAAGCCCAGTGGTGGTTTGAAGTTGAGGGCATTACCGGCCATGTAGGCCAGGAAGATCTGGTTGCCCCGGGTCTTGTCCAGCAGGTATTGGCGCAGTTCGCGGAACAGATCCTTCTCGCCGTAAATGCAGCGCAGGTCGAAAAACACGCAGGTCAGCATCAGCGCCTTGGGTTCGGGCTGATTGACCCACTTGTTGAAATAGCGTTTCCAGCTGTCCATCGGCTGACGCCATTTGTCGGTGACGGCCATCATTTCGCCGGGACAGTAGACATAGCCGCAGGCGTTCAAGCCGTCGCAGACAAATTGGGACAGCGACTTGAAATAGGTCCCGTGGGCCTTCTCGTCGTAGGCGTTATCCAGTACCAGGCAGTTGTCCTGATCCGACTTGGCGGTCTGTTCACTGCGCGCCTGGGAGCCGGCCGCAACCCAGGCGTAAGGCACCGGGGGCGGTCCCAGACGTTCCTCGGCCAGTTGCAGCAGGCGCACGGTAATGGAGTCCACCACGGCGGTAATAACGTGGCCGATGCTGTTTGCCGTGGCATCGGCGGCGGCCAGGTTGGTCAGCAGCTGTGGCAGCTTGGCGCTGATGGAGGCGAGCCCTTCCACATCATGCTGTTTGTAGATGGAGCCGACCAGGTAGACGGCCGATGTGGAGTTGCGTTCGGCAAAGTCGGTGGCGGTCAGCATGCCGGCCACCTCGCCATTGCGCAGAATCGGCAGGTGATGGATGTTGGCGCGGGCCATCTGCAGCATGGCATCGAAGGCGTAGTTACCCGCCTCCAGTGTCTGGGGATTGGTGGTCATGATGCTGCTGATAGGCTGGCTGGTGTCCAGCCCCTTGGCGACGACCCGGCGGCGCAGATCCCGGTCGGTCACGATGCCAACCAGCTTCTCTTGCTCGGTGATCAGGATGGAAGAGACCCGTTCATCCGACATCACGCCTGCGGTCTCCTGGATGGATGCGGTGGGCGGCATGGTGATCGGTGCGCGACTGATCATATCGCCGATCTGGGTGGTCATGAGTCCCAGCTGGGTGCTGTTCACATCACCGGTGCCGCTGATGGCGTCACGTAACCGGTCACCGCCGGCCGGCTGGAAATAGTAGGAAAACTGCGGGTGTTCCCGGCAGTACCGATCCACCTCTGCGGCCGGCAACAGGTAGAGCAGGCTGTCCTCCATCGCCCTGCCGCGGAACTCCGCGTGTCCCTCCATGTGCGAGGCACGATACCCGAACAGGTCGCCTTCACTCAACTGGGCCAGCAGTTCATCCTGGGTGCCATGGATCTCCACCGCACCGCTGCGCACCAGGTAGAGGTAGTCATCAATGCTGCCGGTATCGGGTATGGTGCTGTCGCGCCTGAAATACCGCACCTGCAACAGTTCCGGCATCTGGTTGAGCGCCTGCTCCGGGAGTTGGTTAAAGGGGTGGTAAGCCGCGAGAAAGTCCCGGATCTCAATCAGTTCAATTTCCATGTTCAGCTCCTGGTCCGCCAGCGGTGCCGGCGCATCTGGTCCGTTAGTTGATCCCGGCCTGTGTCCGGGAACATTTGTAGTTATTGGTCTGTTTCCGGCGTGCCTGGTCGCAGGACTCGATGGATGGGGGACACCGTTGCTCGCCGGGCGGGCGCAGTCGGGCTGTCCTGTCGTTATGCTGTCAAGTATACGTCCATCTTCCGAAGCCGCCCCGGTCATCCCTGTTTTAACGTTATGCCGCCTTCCCTGGACATAAAAAAAGGGCCTGCGAGAGGCAGGCCCTATCTTAACATCACATTTAACTAACTGTGATCAGTGGCCGGTGGCACCACCTGCACCCCGGGGGGTACGGATGTCCTCGACCATGTGCTGGATATGCTCGGGTGGCTCTGCGGTCACCTTGGATACCAGGATGGCTGAAGCAAAGTTCAGCATCGCGCCCACGGCACCGAACGCCTCGGGAGAGATGCCCAGGAACCAGTTGTCAGGCGTATTGGCTGCCATTGCGGTGCCCGGGATGAAGAACCAGCCCTTGAACCAGAAGATGTACAGCAGGGTGGTGCCCAGACCGACCAGCATACCCGTGACCGCACCGGTGTTGTTGATGCGCTTGTTGAAAATACCCATCATCAACGCCGGGAAGATCGAGGAGGCCGCCAGTCCGAACGCCAGCGCCACCACCTGGGCGGCGAAGCCCGGGGGGTTCAGGCCGAAGTAGCCGGCCACCGCGATGGCACCCGCCATGGAGACACGGGCCGCCATGAGCTCTCCCTTCTCTGTAATCTGCGGGTTAAAGATACCCTTCAGCAGATCGTGCGAAATGGCCGAGGCGATCGCCAGCAGCAGACCGGCCGCGGTGGAGAGTGCGGCGGCCAGACCACCGGCGGCAACCAGAGCGATTACCCAGTTTGGCAGCTGGGCGATCTCCGGGTTGGCCAGTACCATGATGTCACGGTCAACGGTCAACTCGTTGGCAGTGCCTTCAGCCTTCGGACCACGATACTCGATGCGGCCATTGCCGTTCTTGTCCTCGAACTTGAGCAGACCGGTGGTCTCCCAGGTCTTGAACCACTGCGGACGCGCCTCGTAAGCCAGTGCGCCATCTGCTTCGGCAACCGGACCGGGCTGCACGGTGTGCACCAGGTTCAGCATGGCCATGGCGCCCACAGCCGGAGCGGTGGTGTAGAGCAGGCTGATGAAGACCAGTGCCCAGCCGGCGGATGAACGGGCATCCTTGACCTTGGGTACGGTGAAGAAGCGGATGATCACGTGCGGCAGACCCGCGGTACCGATCATCAGCGAGAAGGTGTAAAGCACCAGGTTCAGTGTATTGGTCTTCTGCGCCGTGTATTGCGCAAAGCCGAGATCCACAATGGTCTGATCCAGCTTGGCCAGCAGCGGCGTATTGTCTGCCACCGTGTTACTGAACATGCCCAGCTGCGGGATCGGGTTACCGGTCAGCTGCAGGGAGATGAAGATGGCCGGGATGGTGTAGGCCATGATCAACACACAGTACTGGGCGATCTGGGTGTAGGTGATACCCTTCATGCCACCGAGTACCGCGTAGAAGAACACGATCGCCATACCGATGTAGAGGCCGGTGTCATATTCCACTTCCAGGAAGCGGCCAAAGGCCACGCCGATACCCTTCATCTGGCCGATTACGTAGGTCAGTGAAGCCACGATCAGACAGATCACCGCCACGATACGGGCGGTCTGGGAGTAGTAGCGGTCACCGATGAACTCAGGCACGGTGAACTTGCCGAACTTACGCAGGTAAGGGGCAAGCAGCATGGCCAGCAGTACATAACCGCCGGTCCAGCCCATCAGGAACAGGGAGGCGTCATAGCCCTGGAAGGCGATAATTCCCGCCATGGAGATGAAGGATGCGGCAGACATCCAGTCGGCGGCGGTAGCCATACCGTTGGCCACCGGGTGTACACCACGACCGGCAGCGTAGAATTCGCCGGTGCTGCTGGCACGGGCCCATACGGCGATGCCGATATAGAGCGCGAAGGTCAGGCCGACGACAATATAGGTAAGTGTTTGTAGTTCCATTAATTCGGACCCCTTATATTTTATTCTTCATGAACGTCGAATTGACGATCCAGCTGATTCATCTTGTAGGCGTAGAAGAAAACCAACACCAGGAAGACGATCATGGAGCCCTGTTGCGCGAACCAGAAGCCAAGGTCAGTGCCGCCGATGTGGATACCGGACAGTGCGGGGCGAAGGATGATACCGAATCCGTATGAACATACGGCCCAGATCACCAGACAGATTGTGATGAGCCTGACGTTGGCCTTCCAATAGGCCATACCAGACGTGTCTTGTGTACTCATTATTAAGTCCTCCGGATTATTAGTAGTACGCGTCCGCTCTTTTCATGTTCCGGTCGACTGCGGGTGGATCATGACCGTAACACGTAGAGGCTGAGTTCCATCTGAACAAATAAAAGTTGAAACTCCTTCCTTGCGACCGCGCTTCATTCTGCATGATTTGGGCCAGAAAAAACAATTGATATTTTAATCAACAAGATACTGAATATAGGCTAATTTCACGCTTTGTACAGGTCGGGTTTACTGTTACCACAAGTAGCGTTAGGGTGTGCGGTTGCGGGCGAACGTCGTTACCATAGGTAACAGTCGGGCGCGATTTTTGTCACTGCAAGTGGCCGGCGACCCGTGGTGACGGTAGCGTCAGCAAGGCGGCTCGGGATCCGCGGTGAAGCAATCAGATCAGATATAAATCAATGAGACACGCACTGTTTGAATCACCGGAAAACTACCAGGCGGCATTTATCGACGGACTGAAAATGATGCTGTCCGGTTACGATGAACTGGGTGTGTTTATCCTGGTGTTGGCCAACGCAATGATGGAGCCGGCGATCTGGGATGAGTTGTCCGGGCCATTACGGCAGAAATTTTCCCGCCTGACCGCACGCCAGGGCGACACCCTGGATGACGCGGTGGATGATCGGGCGGTGTTTGCCCGGCTGACAGAACTGGGGCTCGATCAGATCGGTCCGATAGGGTTGCGCCATGCGGGGCCCTGGGAGTTGCAGTTCAATCCGTTACGTGCGTTGCGGCCGCCCCGGATGGTGCGGCAGCAGGTGAGCGGACTCACGGCGCCTTTCGATCCGGACGGGTTTCATTTTGCCAAGCCGTTTCTGCGCAAGGAGATTTTCTGGCGCGGTCCACTGGGTGGGCGGGATGTGACCCTGCTGTACAACAAGTTCCCCTTTGTCCGGCTGCTGGGACTGCTGGTGCCGGAAGCCCGCGAGGGGCGTCCCCAGTACCTGCAGCAGGCGGATCATGACTATATCTGGCGGGTGTTGGCAAACCTGGCCCAGGGGTTGCCGGGGGTTGGTATCGGTTATAACAGCTACGGGGCCTACGCCTCGGTGAATCACCTCCACTTCCACCTGTTTGTGCGCGAAGAACCGCTACCGGTGACGGCAGGGCACTGGACCCACAATGGCGGGCAGGTGGCCTATCCGGCGGCCTGTCACCGGTTTGATTCCGCTCAGGACGCCTGGCGTTTTATCCAGGAACTGCACGGCCTGAGAGTGCCCTACAACCTGATCGTTTATCCCGGTGTGCTCTACTGCCTGCCGCGGCTACCCCAGGGTAGCCGGGATCTGCCGCCGTGGAGTGGCGGCTATGGCTGGTACGAAATGGCCGGTGGTTGCGTGCCGCTGGATGGGGCCTCTTTTGATCAGCTCGGGGAGCCAGACCTGGCGGATGAGTTGCGGGCGGTTACTGCCGGTGCGACGCCTGCCGGGTAGTTCGCAGCGGTTTCCCTGCCCTGTGTCCGCTGTGGGCCACCGGTCGGGCCACTTTTCCATCGGCCCCGCCCCAGGCTCAGGGGGTACTTTTCAGATAGTCGCCCATGATGCGATCCACGGTACCGTCCTTTTTCATCTCATGGAAAGCGTCCAGGTAGACCTGCCTCAGTTCGGCGGGAAACTCCCGGGAGAGGGCGATATAGATGTTGACGGAGAAGATCGGCTCACTGTAGGTGATCGGCTCGGTGACGAACTGCTCCCGCATGGAGTAGGCGGCCAGGTCCCGCGCGGTAAACCAGGCATCCACCCGCCCGGCCCGCAACATGCGGATGGGGATGGGCGCGGCGCTGGTGGTGATAACCAGATTGGTGAAACCCCGCTTGCGCAGATACTGCTCGAACGGGCTGTTCTGCTGCACGGCGATAGCGCCCTGCTGACGGGCCGTCTGCAAGTTCAGGCGTTTGCCGTTCAGTGTGACAAAGACCGGGGTCAGCGGAGCCACCTGTATAGCCCAGTCGAAATCAGCTTCCCGTTCAGGGATACGGGCCAGCGGAAAAATGACATGATTCGGTGACAGCAGGGCGTTACGGTATGCCCTTGGCCAGGGCAGGAAACGCACCGGTCGATTGGTGCCCAGGCGTCGTTCAATCTCCCGAACCAGCTCCACCATAAAACCTTGCTGCCTCCCCTCCTGAATGCTGAAGGGGAGCAGGTGGGCGGTCACCAGCGTGATGTCATGCGCTTCGGATGACGTGCTGCTGCTATCTGTGGCGGCGTCAGCCATCCCGCTGGCTGCCAGGTTAAGCAGACAGGTGAGCAGCATGGCGCAAACGCCCTGTCCTATCCTTTGGCGTGTCGGTACGGTAAAACTCATTCTGTGATTGGTTGCAGGACCGTTTGCCGGGGCCCTCCTCGTCAAGCCGATGAGCAGAGTTTAGTGTTACCGGGTTAAAGTTACCACAGGGATTTGTCTCGCCACGGCAACCGCGAGCCGGTGTTACGCCCTGGCTGGCAGTACCACCACGCCATCTTCATCGGCATACAGCCAGTCGCCAGGCCGGAAAGTGACCTGGGCAAAGGTTACCGGAATGTCCGTTTCGCCTGCGCCCTTTTTAATACTCTTTTTGGGGATGGTGGCGAGTGCCTTGACCCCGATCGGCATCTCGCCAACCTCCCGGGCATCCCGGATGCAGCCATACATCAATACGCCGGCCCAGCCATTGTCCACGCCTTTTTGTGCCAGCAGGTCGCCCAGCATGGCGCAGCGCATCGAGCCGCCGGCGTCCACTACCAGGACCCGGCCTTTGCCCGGTTGGCCCAGCAGTTCCCGGACCCGTGAGTTGTCTTCATGGCACTTGATGGTGGCTATCTGGCCGCTGAAGCTAATGTGACCGCCGTAGTCCCGAAAGATCGGTTCGCAGACCTGGATGTCGCTCTCATGCGCGTCATAGATATCGGCGGTCTTTTCCAGAGAAGTGGGTGCCTGGCTCATCTTTTTCTCCTCCTGTGACAAAAAACGGCCACACCCTTGCGGGTGTGACCGGTGTTGCGGTCAGTTCCGGTGATTAACCCTCGAACTGCTCTTCTTCAGTGGACCCGGTCAGTGCAGTGACGGAAGAGGCACCACCCTGAATGGTGGTGGTCACGTCGTCGAAGTAACCGACACCCACCTCCTGCTGATGGGATACGAAGGTGTAACCCTTGTCGCGGGCTGCGAACTCGGGCTCCTGTACCTTCTCCACATAGTGTTTCATGCCTTCGCCGCGGGCGTAGTCATAGGCCAGGTCGAACATGTTGTACCACATGTTATGGATACCGGCCAACGTGATGAACTGGTACTTGTAGCCCATGTCGGAGAGTTCATCCTGGAACTTGGCAATGGTGGCGTCGTCCAGGTTTTTCTTCCAGTTGAAGGAAGGCGAACAGTTGTAGGCCAGCAGTTTGCCCGGGTTTTTCTCCAGTACCGCCTCGGCGAATTCACGGGCGAAGCCGAGATCGGGCGTACCGGTTTCACACCACACCAGGTCGGCGTAAGGGGCGTAGGCGATACCGCGGGAGATGGCCTGCTCCAGGCCGTTCTTCACGTTGTAGAACCCTTCCGGGGTGCGCTCGCCGGTGACAAAGGGCTTGTCGTTGGGATCGAAATCGGAGGTCAGCAGGGTGGCTGCCTCGGCATCGGTACGGGCCAGCAGCAGCGTGGGTACACCGCAGACATCGGCTGCCAGACGGGCAGCGATCAGTTTCTGAACCGCTTCCTGGGTCGGAACCAGCACCTTGCCGCCCATGTGTCCGCACTTTTTAACCGCGGCCAGCTGATCCTCGAAATGCACGCCAGCGGCGCCGGCGGAGATCATGTTCTTCATCAGCTCGAAGGCGTTCAGAACGCCGCCGAAACCGGCCTCCGCATCCGCCACGATGGGCAGGAAGTAGTCGATGTAACCCTCGTCCCCGGGACCGATCTCCCGTGCCCACTGGATCTCGTCGGCGCGTTTGAAGGCGTTGTTGATACGCCGCACCATGGTGGGTACCGAGTCATAGGCATACAGCGACTGGTCCGGGTACATGGTTTCGGAGGTGTTGCCGTCGGCCGCTACCTGCCAGCCGGAGAGGTAGATTGCCTCAATGCCCGCTTTAGCCTGCTGCATGGCCTGACCACCGGTGATGGCGCCCATGCAGTTCACATAGCCTTTTTTAGCGCCGCCGTGGACCAGGTCCCACAGTTTGTCAGCGCCGCGCTTGGCGTAGGTGAATTCGGGCTGCACCGATCCGCGCAGACGGACGACGTCCTCTGCAGTGTAGCCGCGTTTGACGGTTTTCCAGCGGGGGTTCTCTGCCCAATCTTTTTCCAAGGCTTCGATCTGTTGTTTACGGTTCATAGGACAATCTCCTTCAGTATTGCAGTCATCAAACCTCCTCCGTTCAATCATCCCTCCGGAAAGAGGGGGGATTAATGGTATTGGCTATGCGGTTAAATCAGGCCAGCGTCTGGTATGCGGGCAGTGTAAGAAACTCGATAAATTGGTTTGTATCGACCAGTTCCACCAGCAGGTCGGCCGCCGCCAGATAGTGGCCGGTTAACAGGCCGGTTTCACCCAGTTTCTGCCGGAGTTGCGCCAACTCCCGGGTGAGCGCCTGGTGAAACAATTCGTTAGTGATCTCCTGGCCATCTTCCAAAACCCCTCCGGGGTGTCGTATCCATTGCCAGATCTGCGCACGGGCAAGCTCGGCGGAAGCGGCATTTTCCGTGACCTGGTCGATCGTTACCGTGCCGCGTCCTGCCAGCCAGCCGGCCAGGTAGTGCAGTGCCAGGCTGATATGGTCACTGAAACCGGCCCGGGTGATCGACCCGGCGGGCGTCTGTAACAGGCTGGCTTCGCTGATATCGGCCTCAGCCGGCCGGCGGTCGGTCTGTGCCGGGCAGTGCTCAAATGCTGCAATGGCCGGCTGCACCAGTTCGGCCTGGGTCAGGCGGATACTGTGGTAGCCTTCGGCCAGTCGCCGGGCCAGGTCGGTTTGTAGCCGGCTGGCGCTCTCATCATCGGCCGGCAGCTGTGTGGCGATAGCGCTGCTCGCATGGGCGCCGCGGCGTTGGCAGGTTTCGATCAGCAGATCTGAACAGGCCTGTATAAAGTCGCTGTCAACAGCAATCTGCTTGCGATCCGGGAGTACCCGGGCAGGATCGGCCTGGAATCGCTTAATAAAGCTGAAGATGTAGTTGCGACGACCAAAGTCTAGACCAAGTGCGTAATCCCGCAAGGCGTAGAGCATCTCGTCCATCTCGAAGGCCGCCGGCAGGGTTTCTATACCAATGGTGCAGCAGATACAGCCATGATTCAGGCCCAGACTCTCTTCAGTATAGGCGAACAGGTCACTCCACAGCTGTGCCTCGATATAACTCTCTAGCTTGGGCAGATGGAACGCGGGTGTGCCGCCCTGATCCAGCAGCTGCAACCCGTTGTGGAACATGAACAGGCCAAAATCGAACAGACTGGCGGAGACCGGGGCGCCATTGACTGCCAGCTGTTGTTCGGTGCGATGCAAGGCCCGGGGCCGCACGATCAGCCCCATTGTCCGATCCAGCAGCTGATCCTGGCCGCTGTTGATGGTGCCGCGCACCGCATCATACAGGTTGAGCTGGCCTTCGAGTGTGCCGTTCCAGGTCGGTGCGTGGGTGTCCTCGAAGTCCATGATGTAAGCGCCGGCACCCGACTGGATGGCGTGCAGTAAGCTATCCCGGTCTGCCGGACCGACCAGCTCCACCCGCCGATCCCGTAAATCGGCCGGAGTCTGTTTGACCCGCCACTCACTGTTTCTGAGTTCTGTGGTCTCAAGCCGGAAAGCGGGCAGCTCGCCTGCGTTGAAACGGCGCTGCCGGTCGGCCCGCAACCCCAGCAGCTGCTGGCGGCGTTGACCAAACCGCTGCTCCAGATCGGCAACAAAACGGAGCGCTTCCGGGCTCAGGATGCGGTCGTGATCCTCTGCCAGTGGCCCATTGACGCGAATGCGCTGGCTGGCGCTCCCGGTGCTGAATTGTGCGGCTGTCATCTCTGGTATCTCCCTGGCTGACGAGTCGGTAAATACCCACGAATTCAGGTAAAACCCTAATAATAACAAGCAAATAGATCTGTCGACCGGATAGAGCATACGCAATTGTGAAGTATTAAGAACGATAAATACTTTAATCCTTTGTATTGAAATTCTTTATGCTGCAACGCAGAAGAAAATAGGGTAGTAATAGATATTTAATGTGGCATGCTCCTTATTCATCGACGCCACAACCGAGAGGAGTATGGGTAAATGAGAGATCTTGCACAGCAGTTGGCCAGAACGATCTTCACCGGCTTCGAGCGTCACTTCTCCTTTTTCCAGGAGATAACCAGCCAGGTGCGCCAGAGTTTTGAGCAGGCCGACTGGGAAGCGATCCGGCAGGCCTCGGTGGATCGGATCAGCTTTTACGACCGGCGGGTGCAGGAGGCGATCAGTAAGGTACGCTCCACATTTGATGTCTCCCAGGTGGATGACGCCCTGTGGCAGCAGGTAAAGAGCCAGTACCAGCAGTACCTGGTCAATTACCGGCGCCCGGAGCTGGCCGAGACCTTCTACAACTCGGTCTTCTGCAAGATGTTCGACCGCCAGTACTTCGATAACGACAAGATCTTTATCGAATCGGGCGTGGACCGGGAGGCGCTGACCCGGCGTGACCGGGTCTACATGTCATTCTACCTGAAGGATGGCGGCCTGGAGACCTGTCTGAGGGAGATTCTTTCGGCCTTCTATTTCAGGATTCCCTATCAGGATATCGAGCGGGATATTGGTCATGTGGCAAACGCCTTCCGTACCCGGTCAGCCTTCGGCAAACAGCCCGATGAGGGGTTGCGTATTGATGTGCTGGAGGCGCCTTTTTATCGCAACAAGGCGGCCTACCTGATCGGTCGGGTGGTCAGTGGTGACGAGGTGCAGCCGCTGGTGATGCCGCTGCTGAACTACCAGGGAACCATCTTTGTCGATACCCTGCTCACCTCCCAGGAGGAGGTGGAGGCGCTGTTCAGTTTCGCCCGCGCCTATTTTATGGCGAACAACTCCATTCCCGCCGCCACGGTCTGTTTTCTCCAGTCCATTATGCCCAACAAGCCCCTGGCGGAACTCTACATGAGCATCGGGTTCCACAAGCAGGCCAAGAACGAGTTCTATCGTGACCTGCTGCATCACCTGGAAAACAGCAATGACCGCTTTATTGTCGCACCGGGTGTGCGGGGGCTGGTGATGATGGTGTTTACGCTGCCCTCCTATCCGTTTGTGTTCAAGGTGATCCGGGACCGCTTTGCGCCGCAGAAGAATATCACCCATGAGCAGGTCAAGGCGCGCTACCTGCAGGTCAAGTTGCATGACCGGGTGGGGCGCATGGCCGACACCCTGGAGTTCTCCAAGACGGCGTTTCCCCGGGAACGGATCGACCCGGCGTTGATGGCGGAACTGGAGGAGTCGATTCCCTCCCAGCTGGAGATGGACGGGGATAACGTCATTATCGACCATCTCTATATAGAGAACCGGATGACGCCCCTGGATATCTGCCTGGCAGAGGCGCCGCCGGAGACGGTGCGCACCATGCTGGACGACTGGGGGCTGGCCATCAAGCAGCTGATGGCGGCGGATATCTTTCCCGGTGATCTGCTGTTCAAGAATTTCGGCGTCACCCAGCAGGGCAAGGTGGTGTTTTACGACTATGACGAGATAACCCGGATGACCGAGTGTAATTTCCGGCAGATCCCACCGCCCCGCACGCCGGAAGATGAGATGAGCAGCGAGCCCTGGTATTCAGTGGCCGACGACGATGTGTTTCCCGAGGAGTTTCTCACTTTCCTGAGCGCCAGCCCGCTGATCCGTAAGACCCTGCTGGAACTGCATCCGGAACTGTTCGATGCCCACTACTGGCGGGAGCGCCAGCTGGATATCGGTCGGGGAATCCATGCCGATGTGTTTCCCTATTCGCAGGATATCCGCTTTATCAACCTGCACCGGGAAGCGTTTGAGAAATCGGCGGCGACCGGGTGAAGCAGAAGTGCTGGATCGGCCCACCACCCCGGGGCTGGTGCCCCCGGGTGTGGTGAGCCGGGTGGGGTTACTCCGGCAGGCCTAGGCCTGCGCCTGTTGCATGGCCGGAATGGCCACGCCCTGCCTGATATCGGCACCCATGTCGGACAGGATCGCCTCCAGGGCGCTGATGCAGAGCAGGATGTTTTCGGCGCGGCTGGCGTGACCCATGAGGCCGATGCGCCACACCTTGCCGGCTAGGGCGCCTAGCCCGGCGCCGATCTCCAGGTTGTATTCGTTGAGCAGGCGGCCGCGCACGGCCGCGTCGTCCACGCCGTCGGGGATGGAGACGGCGTTCAGTTGGGGCAACCGGTCCGCTTCGTTGACGATGAAGGTGAGGCCCATCGCCTCCAGGCCGGCCCGCAGTGCCAGGTGATTCTTCTGATGCCGGGCCCAGGCGTTCTCCAGCCCCTCTTCCTGCAACATCAGCAGCGCCTCGTGCAGACCGTACAGGGCGTTGATGGGCGCCGTATGGTGATAGGCCCGTTTGGCTCCGCCGCCCCAGTAACCCATCACCAGGTTGAGATCCATGAACCAGCTCTGGACCTTCTGCTTCCGGTTGCGGATCTTCTCAAGCGCCCGCTCGTTGAAGCTCACCGGTGACAGGCCTGGGGTGCAGGAGAGGCACTTCTGGGTGCCGGAGTAGATCGCGTCAATCTCCCATTCGTCCACCTTGATCGGCGTGCCGCCCAGGGAGGTAACCGCATCAACGATGGTCAGGCAGTCGTACTGGTGAGCCAGTTTTACCAGGGTTTCGGCATCGGACTGGGCGCCGGTGGATGTCTCGGCATGGACAAAGGCCACGATACAGGCCTCCGGGTTGGCCTTCAGGGCGGCCTCCAGTTTGTCCGGATCAACCGCTTCTCCCCAGGTGTCCTCGACCATGATGGGAATGCCGCCACAACGCTCCACGTTCTCTTTCATGCGACCACCAAAAACGCCGTTCTGGCAGACGATCACCTGGTCACCGGGCTCTACCAGATTGGCGAAGCAGGTCTCCATGCCGGCGGAGCCGGGGGCGGAGACCGGCATGGTCAGCTCATTTTTGGTCTGGAAGGCGTACTGCAAGAGCGACTTCACCTCCTCCATCATCTGGATAAAGGCCGGATCCAGATGGCCGATGGTGGGCCGGGACATCGCTTCCAGAATGCGTGGATGAACATCGGAAGGGCCGGGGCCCATCAGGGTGCGGACAGGGGGATTGAAAGGGCGAAATTGCATAACTGTAATCCTGGCTGATGATTAAAAATTTTAAGAACAGGTAGCGATATCCGGGGGAGTATCGTTCATGGTCCATACACATACGAAATTGCGAACAATCAGCATTCTAACCGAAACTGCCGCTTGCGGAAGCCCCGCCCGGTTAAAGTGTCCGCGCAGTTTATCGGGGTTTACTGGTCCTTCCCGGTCTGGCCGATCCACCAGTCAAACAGTTTGTCTGACACCACCCGCATGGCGGCCAGCTTCTGCGCCACATCCTGCAGAATGGCCTCCCGATCCTGACGACAGATAGTGGGTTTTTCGACGCAGGTTTCGTACTGGTCCACCCAGTCCCGCACCATCGCCTCGGTCACCTCGGGATGAAACTGGACCGCCAGGCAGCTCTTATACTGGAACCCCTGGTTGCCCACGCAACCCCCGTTAAACAACGGGATGGCGCCGTTCGGCAGGGTGAAGGTCTCCTCGTGCCATTCAAAGGCGGTGAACTGTTCCGGCATGGAGAGATCGCCAAACAGCGCCCTGCACTGTGGGGTGGTAGTCACCGGGTGCCAGCCGATCTGCATGGCCGGGGCAGTAAAAACCAGGCCGCCAAAGGCCTTGCTGATCAACTGGCTGCCAAAACAGATGCCCAGAACCGGCACCTCCCGCGCCACGCAGTCCCGTATCAATGCCATCTCTTCCCTGATCCAGTCCAGGCCACTGTTAACACTCAGTGGTGCGCCCAGCAGTACCAGGCCGGCAAACTGCCCGGCGGCGGGCAGGGGGGCATCCGATTGGGTAGTGAAAACCTGGTAGGGTAACTGGCGTCGCTCCAGATACTCACACAGGTAGTCGGGATGGCTGTTGGCGACGTGGCTGATGATGAGCAAAGGCTTCATGGATTGACACTATCTTTACGGCTAAAGAAAACCCGGCGATGGTGGCGGATTGCTATACAGCTTGTCCGACCCGCCGGAATATAACAACCCATCTTGTGTGTGGGTAGGTGGTGGCAGGGAGTCCAGGTACGGGTATCCGCGGTACCGGATCCGGTTTGGGTGGTTGGCGTGTGGGTTTGACATCGATCGATCAGCCTGGACCGGAGCGGGTCGGATCGTCACTTTAGGTCTTGACAAACATGCCCCGTTTTCGGCGCATTCTGATAATTATCACAGGCGTCCGTGGCATTGCGCAGTACAGGTCTGCTTTTCGCTCTGAAACTGTTTTTATATATATCTGTTTAGAGATATATATGGAAGGCTAACTGGTTGAGTTAATGATTTATCAGATGCTGTTTTAATCACCCGTATCCAGCGCGTCAGAGAGCCGCTGCAGATCGCCCGTATAGGGTTGACACAGGGCGCATCCATCAAACAGGTTATTCAGGGCGCGGCTTCCCCAGGTGGGCAGTTCAGGGTTTATGCGGTAGTAAATCCAGGTCCCATCCCGCCGATTGCAGATAATGCCCGTGTCCCGTAACACCTTCAGGTGGCGAGATATCTTGGGCTGGCTGGTATCGATGGCATGTACCAGGTCATAAACACAGAGCTCACTGTACTGGTTCAGCAGGTAAACAATGCGCAGGCGGGTCTGGTCAGACAGGGCAGCCGGCAGCTCATGGGGATCAATTTTCATGGCGAATATATATATCATATTCCATATATATGTTGAATGATTGCCACCTGAAAAAAGTCCCGTTGTTGATTGACTATTGTCCGTCTTTTTGAATGCTTGAGCCGCACAAACAGAGGGAATATTTTTTCAATTGTCCGTTGTGGGGCGGATAAAAATCGTCAGTTAACTCATCCGGCAAGTCATTTAACTTACAACGCCGACCGGCTAAATCAGTCCTGATTACATAACCCTGTGATAATTAATGTTTTAATAATTAAGTTCTTTTTTTGAGGGTTGAGATAGTCCAGAACTATCAGTCACAGGGCCATACAATTTGACCCCGAAATTATAAAGGGAATTTCGTAGACGCTGGTATCAGGAGTTCATGTGCTGGTGGGTGATTCTGTTCTCTGACCGGCACGTCCCTTAATCAAAATTGTCAGGTTGGATTGCAGTTATGCCTACCCTCAAACGCAGCAGCGTGTTGTTCTCAACGCTCACCACTTCCATGTTTCTGTTTAACCACGGCCTGTTGGCTGGCGAAGCCCGGGAGAACGATTCAACATCGGCCTCCGATGAGGCGGTGGATACCATCAGTGTCACCGCGTCGCGGATTGCCCGGGGCACCAAGGAGGTGCCGGCGGCGATCAATGTGATCGATTCAAAACGCATCGACGCGGAACAGATGCAGAATATCAAGGACGCCATCCGGGGCACGCCCGGTGTACTGATCGAATCCAAGAGCGGTGGTTATGACTCGCGCCTGATTATCCGGGGTGCCGGTCAGAAGGCCAACTACGGTGTGCGGGAGATCATGGTGATACGGGATGGTGTTCCCATGACCGACCCGGACAGCTTCTCCCGTTTTGATTTTATCGATACCCAGGATATCGAACGCATCGAGATCACCAAAGGTCCCGGTTCCCTGTACGGCAGTGGTTCATCCGGTGGCACTATCCAGATCATCTCCAAATCCGTATTCGATGTGGATGGAAACCGGTTCAAGCTGGGTATGGGTAACCAGGGGCAGGAGAACCTGCATTTCCGTTACAGCCAGGAGCTGAATGACAGTAACAGCATCCTGCTGACCGGTTCCCATCGCGCCTCTGACAACAGCTGGCGCGACTGGAATAAGTTTGATACCCAGCAGCTAAGTCTCAAACACGGCGTGATGTTCGATAGCGGTGCCACGCTTGAGACTGAATTGAGTTACTCCCAGGCGGACCTGCAGTTGCCCGCCAAGCTGGACGAAAGTGAATTCCAGACCTACCGGAGTAGCGGTGAACAACACAACACCAGCAGCCAGTGGCAAAACAGCGGGCGCTACTCCACCATCTGGTTTTTCAACAGCCGCTATGAACAGGAGTTTGGCGACCTGACGTTCAAGCCAAGGTTCTATTTCAACCGCTGGGATCACTTCCATCCGGTGACCGGGGCTATCAACGACAATCCCGGTACCAACGTGTTCGGTACCGATCTGGAGTTCGCCTACAACCATAACCTGCTGGGGGAGAGTACCCTGGTGGGTGGCGTGACGGCACGCCTGGACAAGACCAACGACTCCAGGAAATACCAGTATGCCGATGTGGATACGATTCTTGTTGATCCCGATGGTCCCTTCGGACCGAGCGGTTTTGTTAACCAGATCGTTCGCACTAACTCCGATCGAAAAGGGGCGCTGATCTCCACCGAGGATGCGACCAACACCCTGTTTGGGCTGTTTCTGCAGGAGACCGTGCGTCCGAGCGATCGGCTGACTATCGACGCCGGCTTCCGTTACGACCGGATGAATTTCGATATCGATCAGACCGAGTACGGTGAATACAACTGGTCAACCGGTAGTTACAAAACCTTTACTACGCCCCTGATCACCAGGACCGACACCACTTTCAACCTCTTTTCACCCAAGCTGGGTGCCACCTACGCACTGAACAATATCTACAGCATCTACGGCATGGTGGCCCAGTCCGATCAGGTGCCTTCCGAGTCAGAGATCCAGAGCAACCCAAGCCTGGATGCGGCCACCGCGCGTAACCTGGAGGTGGGGCTGAAGGCCCGGGCCAGGGACTGGAACCTGGATCTCTCGCTCTACCGAACGACGGTGACGGATGAGATTGTGTCGGTGCTCCAGGGTGGTACGACCGAGTTTCAGAATGCCGGCGAGACCCTGAAGAATGGCTTTGAACTGAGCGGCAACCTGGCCCTGGGTCGGCACCTCTGGTTTGGTGTGAGTTACGCCTACAGCGACTACCAGTTTGAGGATTTCAAAGAGGTGGTTGGCTATGGGCCTTCCAAGACTGTGGTGGACAGGTCGGGCAACCAGACCCCCTTTGTACCCCGGCACCAGTACAGCCTGAGTCTGGACTATGATCACCCGTCCGGTTTCAAGGCGCGCATCCAGGCAGACACCTGGGGCGAATATTACATGGACAACGCCAACACGGAAAAATATGACGGCTATAACTTTCTTACCAGCCTGATGCTGGGTTACGAAACCGGTCCCCATAAGGTCTCGCTGAATGTGGATAACCTGTTTGACAAGCGTTATGCCACCGAAGTGACCAAAGATACCCAGGGCAACAAGTCCTACAGTGCGGGATCGCCCCGTACCGCCATGTTGAGCTACACCTACAGCTTTTAAGGGGGACGCATGATCAACTTGATTCATCCTTTGGTTATGGTCCTGTGCGGACTGCTGTTAGATGGCGGGACAGCCGTGATGGCGGCGGATCAAACCGGCCACGGGGCGGATGCCGCCGCCAAAAACACACCCGCCCAGGCGATGCAGCATCGCCGAGGTCCCAGGCGACTGGTCCTGTCCAATGCGGAAGGGGCGGATATTACGCTCTGGAAACCGGATCTGAGCAAACGCACGCTTGAGCCAAAAATGGGTGTCATCACGGTGCCGCCCACCGGGGTTGATAACTACCATGCCATTGTGGCGGAGAAGCACTGGGGCGATGCGGTGGATGCTGTTGTCCGTTACGAGTACCTGTTCGGCAAACCCAGTGGCGAGAGCCCGGTAAAGCTGCTGGCGGCGCAGAAAACGCCGCTGGAGATCGTGCCGGATCCACTTCCCCGGGAGCATCACCGCTACTACGCCCGGGCCGAAGCGGCGTTTGTCGTGCGCTACAGGAACCGGCGCCTGGCCAATCAGCAGGTAACGCTTCGCACCGGCAATGGCAGTTCACTGCAGGGGGTGTCGGACAGCGAGGGACGGGTGGTGTTCCGGATACCGGATGATTTCCCCGATATGGTCCCCGGTGAGCGGGACCGGCGCACGGCGAATCTCAGTTTTCATACCACCTATGAAACGGCGGGTATCCGCTATGACACCACCCTGAGCACAGAGTACCGGGTCTCTCCCCAACACTGGCAATCGAAGCCCTGGGGTGTTGCGGTAGCCGGCATCGGCTTTCTGTTTGGGGGGGTGATTACCCGTCGGGCCGCACGTGGCAAAAAGGGGGGCTCGAAATGAACCCGTTAAAAAATCTCTCTGTTATCCGAAAGCTGGTTCAACTCGGTACCTTTGTGCTGCTGGTCTATGGCAGCAGCCTGGGGACTTTCTATCTGGCTGACAAGATCAGCGGTGCCCTGCCGGCGCTGAGTTGTGCCTATGATATGAACGGCTCGGATATCTGTGTGCTGATTCCGTTTCAACACCAGATGGATCACCGGTTGGGCGAGGTGATCAGCGCGGGTGGAAATATTCTTATGGGTGTGATGCCCACACTGATCAGCCTGGGTGTTTTCCTGTTGCTGTTCGTGGTGTTGAACAAGGCGTTCTGCGGCTGGATCTGCCCGTTGGGCACCTTCCAGGAGCTGGTTCAGATCCTGGGGCAAAAGCTGGGTCTGCAACGCACCGAGTCGGTTGATGCCGGCGTGGTGCAGCGAACCCGGCCGGTGAAATGGGCCATCCTGGCATTGCTGGTATTTGGCTTCCCGCTGCTGACCGGGCTTGGCTATGTCAACCATGACCTGGGTGATACCTTCTGCAGGATCTGTCCCAGCCGGATTCTGACCACCCTGGCCAACGGGGATACGGGTCAACTGGTGGTGGATACCGCCAATGCCACCACCCTTGTCCTGTCCCTGCTGGCGGACTTTCTGTTTGGCCTGATGATCGCCCTGGCACTGACCATACGCCAGCCGTTCTGCCGTATCTGCCCCATGCTGGCACTGCACGCGGTGTTCAGAAAACTGGGCCTGCTGCGGTTGGTCAAGGAGGCCTCACCCCGGTGCGAGAAGTGCGGACTCTGCGCCAAGGCGTGTCCGATGGATATCCGGGAGATCCATACGGAGATGGTCAGGAAAGATGTCACTTTCGAGGACTGTACCCTGTGTGGCCGCTGCGTCGAGTTTTGTCCCGACAAGGATGTGTTGCAGCTGAAATACGCCATGTTCCCGGTATTCAGGGCCGATCCGCACTATTTCAAGGTGCGCAAAAAGGCCCAGACCAGCTGGGAGAAAAACAATCTCCGGGCGCTGTTCGCGAAAATGAAGTCGAAAGAGGTCACCGGATCATGATGCCGCTGGAGCCGGTTGTGCTCAGCTTCAGCGCCGTGCTGCTGCTCGGCCTGGGGTTCGGGGCGGGGCCCTGTAATATCGCCTGCCTGCCCTACCTGGGGCCGGTGTTCGTGGCCACCGGTGACGGCATCCGGAGTGCCTGGCGTATTCTGTTGCCGTTTTCCGCCGGACGTCTTACCGGCTACGCGCTGCTGGGGACCTTTTCCGGATTTCTCGGCCTGGTGGTGCAGGACTGGATTGCGGCCCCCTGGGTCCGCTGGCTGCTGGGTGGGGCCACGATCGCCGTGGCACTGTCGCTGCTCTGGCGGCGTTACAGACACCAGGCCGGTTGTCAGCTGAACAGGCGGTCCGAAAACCGGCAGGTTGTCGCCCCGCCCGTGGCCGGACAGGGGCTGCCGCTGCTGCCCGGCGGGCTGTTTTTCATGGGGGCCGGCATGGCGCTGAATCCCTGCGCGCCACTGACCATGGTGATACTGGCGGCGGCCACAACGGGTAGCGCAAAAGCGGGGATGATGCTAGGGTTCGGCTTCGGAATTGGCGCGGTTTTATTGCCAACCGTCATCTTTTCATTAGGTGTCGCCCATTTCGGTCAGCAGTTAAGAGCGCACATGGATCGCTGGGGCAGCGCGCTGGAGAATGCCAGTATCGGACTGTTAATCGTAATGGGCATGGGCACAGCATTAGGGTGGATAGCACCATGAATATGGCCGAAATATTAACCAAGGGCGGACCGGTTGTCTGGATCCTGGTCGGCTACTCCGCTATCGGTCTGGCCATTGTTTTGGAGCGATCGCTGCTTTTTGCACGGCAACACCGGTTGCCCCGGTCGTTGCAGGAGAACCTTCGGAACCTGCTGGGCCAGCCGGATAAACTCCATCAGGCCGGGGCCAAACCGGGGCCCGAATATCGTATTGTGGGTGCGATCATTCAGGCCGATGCCAACGACGTGGAAGATCTGCGCAGCGTCGGAAATCGGGTGCGCAGTGACGAATTACAGCGGATGGAGTTCGGTCTGCGTACGCTGGGTATCCTGGGGAACACGGCACCCCTGCTGGGTCTGCTGGGCACCATTACCGGCATGATCAAGGCCTTCATGGTCATCGAGCAGGCGGGCGGCAAGGTGGATGCCCAGGCGCTGGCCGGTGGTATCTGGGAAGCGATGATCACCACCGGGGTCGGCCTGGCGGTAGCCATCCCCCTGCTTATCCTGCTGCACTTCCTGGAGGGCGCTGTTGAGCGGCGCAATCAATCCATGGAAACCACCATTGCCCTGCTGCTGGAGCGCGAGGGCAAGGCCCAGGGGTATCAGGACACCACCGAACAGCCGCATCAATGGGAAGGGATAACGGATGGGGTCTAAGCCCAGACGACACTCTAACGTGGTGCTCAACCTGACACCGCTGATCGATATCGTCTTTCTGCTGCTGGTGTTTTTCATGTTGACCGCTCACTTCATCGAGGAGGAGCGGATCGACATCAAGTTGCCGACCGCCAGCAGTAGTGATTCGATGGAGGACGACAAGTACGTAACCGTGACCCTGACACCGGATGGCGAGTTGCTGGTGGATGGGGCCGCAACCGAGATGGCGGACCTGGAAACGGTGTTGCGGGGCGCGTTGCATTCACCGGGGAAGAGCCTGGTGCGTCTGAAGGGTGATCAGCAGGCCGACTTTGGCAAGGCAGTGCAGATTATTGATGCGGCCCGCCTGGCGGGCGCCGAAGCCCTGGATATACAAACCGAGAAGCCGTGATAGCGCGGGATATCAACTGGCGCCTGTTCGCCATCTGCTGTTCGGTTCTCATCCATGTCCTGGTTATCATGGACAGCTGGCAGAGCCAGGTGATCAGTGCGCCGGAAAAAGATGCCAAGGTCGATCCTACCCCGGTGCGCATAAGCTTTCCTGCGCCGGAGCCCGAAGTCGTGCCGGTGCAACCGGAACCGATACCCGAACCGGAGCCGGTGGTTAAACCGGAACCCAAGCCCGAGCCGAAACCGAAGCCCAAGCCCAAGCCCAAGCCCAAGCCAAAACCGAAACCCAAGCCAAAACCTGTGCCACAGCCGGAGAAGGTAATCGAACAACCCCAGGTGGTGGAACACAAGTTGCCGCCCTTGCCGGAGAAGACCCAGCCGGCGCTGCCCCGGCAACCTGATCTGTCCGAGTTGAAAGATCGCTACATCGCCCAGTTGCTGAGACATATCGAGCAGTACAAACACTACCCGCTACCGGCCCGGCGACGGGGTATTGAGGGCCTGGTAAAAGTGAGTTTCACCCTGGCCGAGAAGGGTCGCATCCAGGATCTGCAAGTTGGTGGCGGGCATAGCCTGCTCAACAAGGCGACCCAGCGCGCCCTGAAAAACGCGCTGCCGCTGCCGGCCTCGCCGGAGTCCCTCAGTCTGCCGATTAAAATCAGTTTTAATCTGAAATATACCCTGGCGCGCTAGTGGCGATGTTTGTTGTGCGCGCAAACTGTTCGGCCACAGGCATAACCGGGACCGGTCCGTTACAGGGGAGCGGGTGATGAGCGATCTGCGACTATTACGACGGTTTGGCTGGCTGCTCTTCGGCCTGTTGCTCTGTCCGCTGGCGGGCACGGCCGGACAACCGCTCTATGATCTGCAGGGCCAGCAGCGATCGCTGCAGGAGTTCCAGGGGAAATGGCGCCTGGTCAACTACTGGGCAACCTGGTGTACCCCCTGTCTGGAGGAGATACCGGAACTGGTCCGGTTTCACGCCCGGCACAAAGATCGGGATGCGGTTGTCATCGGTATCAATATGGAACAGCTGGATGGGGAGGCGTTAAGCTTTTTTATGCAGGAGCTGGCCATCAACTATCCGATCTGGGTAACCGCACCGACCCAACAGACCGCACTGGGCTCAATCCCCGGGCTGCCCACCTCCTTTCTGATCTCACCCCAGGGTGAAGTGGTGGCTCGACAGGTGGGCGTGGTGTCCGCCAGTATGATCGAGCGCTTTATTGAGCGTCAGGAAAACCACCCGCAACTTGAAGGGCAACCCGAATAGCCAGGGGACGGGCCGGCGAGTGGCAGGGGCCTGGCCGCTGTTTAATTGCTGGCCTGATTGTTGACCGTGTCTCTGGCATGGTGCTGGAGATATTTGAGAATCAGCTGCTGGTCACCTTTCGGTAAGCCGGTGCGGGGTCCCATCACCTTGAGCAGTGCGCCCCACTGGTTGGCGGTGTACTTGTCGGGGATGCGTCGCTGGTGACAAACCGTGCAGCGGGTGGCGAACAGGTCCCAGGCCGCACGCCAGATGCTATCCAGGTCGTCGGTGATCGCCTCGTCCCTGATCCAGCCTTCGAAAGCGGCCTCTGTCCAGGTCAGCCCGGTATCCTCATTGGTCAGGCTGGTCAGGTCGCGCAGTCCGCTTGCCGCGGAGCGCCCGAGTACCAGGGTGAAGATGCGCTTGCCCGGCAGTGCGTAGAGAACACGTTTGGCGCCTTCCTGGTACCAGCCTTTCAGTGACACCCGCAGCCAGCCCGGCGTCCGTTCCAGAACAACCAGTGAGGAGGCCACAAACAGGCGCCCAACCGGCTTGCTCTTTTTGGACGGTTGCAGATGAACCTTTACGGTCTTGTTGGTGTACAGCGTGGCCGGTTCACCGGTCTCCGCGCAGACCGGAGACAGCGGCAGTGCAATGGCGAGAAAGAGAATAAAAAAAAGAGGTCTCGGCACTCCCCGGAACAGTGGATGTTGATACCAAAAGTTATTCATAGGGACCGAGACCTTGAGGGTTAACCGCTCATGAAAGTGAATCGTTATTGACGGGTGGACGGGTTGTTAAATCCAGTTGGCGAGCGCCTTGCCGATCTCGTCTGCAGAATCCTCTTGCACATAGTGTGCACCCTTCACTGAAACCTCAGTCTGATTGGGCAGGGATTGGCAGAACTCGAGCACCTGACCGGTGACCATCATGCCGGGCTCGACCCGGAACAGCAGTTTCCGAACCGGTGACTCAGCCAGCCATGCACAGTTGGCTTCCAGGACGGCTGCCACATCCGCCGGCTCGCCCTCGATCGGAATCTGTCGTGGCCAGGTAAGGGTTGGACGGCGGCTCTCTCCAGCCTCCAGGTAAGGTTTCCGGTAGGCGGCCTTTTCCTCTTCCCCCAGCTCGCGAAGAACCGCCATGGGGATGACCTGTTCCACAAAGATGTTCTCTTCCAGGCACATCTTCTCGCCAACCCCCGGGGTACGGAATCCCTTGAACGCCTCAATGGCGCCCTCGGGCATCAAGTCCCAGGTCAGGGGCATGGTCATGGTTTCCATGTATGCGATTCCCTTGACCTGATCCGCGTGATTACGGGCCCAGTCAAATCCCAGGGCGCCGCCCCAGTCATGCAGTACCAGAGTGACATCGTTACCCAGGTCCAGCGCATCCAGCAGACCAAACAGATACTTCCGGTGATCGGCATAGGTGTAGCTGTCGGGGCCGGAGTTCGGTAACTTGCCGGAATCACCCATGCCGACCAGGTCCGGTGCGATACAGCGCCGGGAGCCTTGCAGATGGGGGATTACATTACGCCAGATATAGGAACAGGTCGGGTTGCCATGCAGAAAGACGACCGGCGCGCCTTCGCCCTCATCTACATAGGCCATGGGTACGCCGTGGATCGTTTGATACTTTCGTTCAAATGGATCTTTAGCACTTGGCATTGCGTTTTCCTCGATATAAAGGGGTGAGCCCGAAGGCCCACCCCGTGGGTGAGCCTAGGCTCAGGCCCCTTTAGGAGCGTTAAATACCGTCACTTCCGGCAGGGTTCCGGTGAACTTCTCCACGTCCGCCAGACCGGTATGACCGCAGTTGCCCTGGGCCAGTTTGGAGGTGCCGAGTCCCGGGGTCAGGCAGTTTGCATCGCCATAGGCATCCAGGGAGCCGGGTTTGCCGCCTTCAACCGGGTTGTACCAGCCACCCTCGAAGAGCCGGATAACACCGGGGCGGGTATCGTCACTGACCACGGCGCCGGCCAGCACCTGGCCGCGATCATTGAATACCCGTACCACGTCACCGGTCTTGATGTTGCGGGCTGCCGCATCCTGGGTGTTGATGACGCAGGGTTCCCGTCCGGCAACCGCATAGCTGTCCCGCAGCACCGTGCCGCACAACTGGGAATGCAGGCGATCGTTGGGGTGGGACGAGTTGATGTGCAGCGGATACTTGGCACCGGGACCACCCAGGCGTTCGATCGGCTCCATCCAGGTCGGGTGGGGAGGGCAATCGTCATAGTTCATCTTTTCGATATTCTTCGAATAGATCTCGATCTTGCCGGTCGGGGTGCCCAGCGGTTCCAGCAGGGGATCTTCACGGTAATCGCTGTAGCGGACATACTGCTTGGCTTCGTCAGAGATCGGGAAGATGGCGACGCCTTCTTTCCAGAAGCTTTCGAAGTCGGGGACTTCCATCTGCTGTGCCTTACCCTGTTTTTCGGCTTCGGTGTAGAACGACTTAATCCACTCCAACTCGCTCTTGCCTTCGGTGAAGCCCTCCCTGTTACCGAGCCGTTCGGCGATATCGGCAAAGATGTCATAGTCGTTACGCGCCTCAAATACCGGATCGACCACTTTCTTCATGGCCAGGATGGCTTTCAGCGAGTAGTCACCGATGTGCTCGATATCGTTACGCTCGTAAGAGGTGGTGGCGGGCAGCACGATGTCCGCAAAACGGGCGGTTGCGGTCCACTGGAAATCCTGTACGACCACGGTCTCCAGTTTCTGCCAGGCCTTGATCATGCGGTTGCGATCCTGGTGATGGGCGAACGGATTACCACCGACCCAGTAAGCCAGTTTGGCTTTGGGATACTTGGCCCGCTTGCCGTTGAAGTCGAAGTCACCACCCGGGTTCTCCAGCATCTCCACCACACGGGAGACCGGAATGTTGGCAGCGCCCGCATTACTCAGCCAGGCCGCCCCTTCGACAGCCTGACCACCGTCAGTAATACCTGGCAGAATCGGGCTGGTGGCAGACGGGCAGCCGCCACAGGAGTAGTGGTAGCTGAGACCGAAGCCGCCACCCGGCAGGCCGATCTGACCCAGCATGGAGGCCAGGGTTACCAGCATCCAGTGCGACTGTTCGCCATGGTGCTGACGCTGAATTGACCAGCCGCTGGCCAGCATGGTGCGACCTTCCGTGAACAGGTTGGCGAGGGATTTGATCTGTTCGGCGGGAACTTCACAGATGTTGGCGGCCCACTCGGCGGACTTGGGAGTGCCGTCGGTCTCGCCCATCAGGTAGGGCAGGAATTTGTCAAAGCCGAAGGTGTACTCGTCGAGGAAATCGGCGTCGTGTTTACCTTCCACATAGAGCGTATGGGCGATGCCTAGCATCATCGCGGTATCGGTATGGGGACGAATGGGGATCCACTCGGCATTGAAGAACTTGGCGGTATCGGTCTTGAACGGGTCGATGCAGATGACCTTCTTGCCGGTCTCCTTGAACTCCTGCATGTAGGTGTAGGTGTCGTGATCGGCCACGGTCCAGCTGATCTGGTTGGTCTTGACCGGATCGGCACCCCAGAACACCAGGGTATCGGTATTTTCGACCACCACCGGCCAGGCCGTCTGCTGCTCGTAGACCTCCAGGGTACCCATGACATGGGGCATGATCACCTGGGAAGCGGCTGTGGAGTAGTCGCCGGTGCTGTTGACGAAACCACCATTCAGGCCCACGTTGAGGGCGCGGCGAAGCAGGCTCTGGCAGTTGTGCAGTTTGCCGGAGCTTTTCCAGCCATAGGAGCCGGCGTAGACACCTTCCGGACCGTAGGTCTTGTTAACGCGCTTCAGTTCACTGGCGACCAGGTCGAGCGCCTGGTCCCAGGTGACGCGTACAAAGTCACCGGCGCCACGCTCTTCAACGGCTGCGCCGGCACCCTTCTCCAGGAAAGCACGCCGTACCATCGGGTACTTGATCCGGGAGGCGGAATAGACGGAGTCCATAATGCCCTTCAGCTGGTGGGAAGGATGGGGGTCGCCTTCCCAGGGTTTGACGCCGACCCAGCGGCCATCCTTGACCTCCGCCCGGAAAGCGCCCCAGTGCGAGCCGGTGAGCACTTCGCCATTGGCAGCGGCAAAGGCTGCACCTGACATGAGCAGGGAGGGTGAGATTGCCCCAAGAGCGCTGATTGCAGAAACGCTCTTCAGAAAATCACGGCGTGATATGTGGTTCGAACGGGATGATGACATGGTCAATTCTCCTTTTCCTTTTTAGCCAAGGCGGGGGCTCTCACGAGAAGTTGCCGCCTGAAAATTACTGGTTATTCAAAAGTCTGTTCTTGTATATCAAGCGAAGGTAAATACCGTACCGACGGGTGATGAACAGGCTGTATAAGTTTGTAAACAAACTATGAATGACGGGTCAGACACAGCTTTCGATCGATGCCAGCCAGGCCCTGTCCTTGGCCAGGTACTGCACGGTGGCCCGGGTCAGGTTGGCGTAGAACTCACCCTTGTCGTTGAGAATGCAGTCGTCTCGAAAACCGGGTGTCCAGCTCAGCAGGTGACGGTCAATAAAGTTCAACTGCTGCTCCACCAGATCGGCTCCGGCAACGGCGTCTCCGGCACTGGCGTTCACACTCTTGTCCGCCAGTTCCGCCATGACGCTCAACTGGATGGCGATGTGATCCGGTGGATCTTTCAGATCACTCACCACGGAGACATCCAGCTCCCGGAGCACCGCTTCCATCTCCGCGGTGCTCTGTTGAAACAGCAGACCGCTTTTGTCGCTGTAACTGGACTGGTAGGGGGGCGCCGAATAACGTCCGCCAACGCCCAGGAACAGGTAGGCAAAGTTGGTCGCCAGGTCCAGGGCGATTGTCTGGAACTTATCCGGGTCCTCGGTCAGCTTGCGGATCGTGCCGATCACCGGGCCGAATGACGGCTCTGCGGCGAGGGCATTCAGGGCGATCTGACCTTCGATGCCGGCATAGTTTTTCAGCATTGCCACGGTCAACTCGTTGGAGTAGAGCCCGGCCAGCCAGCGATAGGCCATGGGGCGGTCTATCGCCGGTAAGGCAGAAACCGAGTCATTACCCATGATATTTGCCTCCGCTGGTATCCTGCGCATTGAACTGGAGGTACTTCTGCAGGAAGCGATACTGCTCTTTATCCAGCGAGATAAACCGCTTCATGGCTTTCAGGGTTCCGATCCACTGGTTGGCCAGGGAGTGCTCGGGCGCCGGTGTTGAGTGACAGACACTGCAGCTGGCGTTGAACATCTCTTTTCCGTAGGCCCACAACTTGGATTTCTCGGCGATCATCTTGCCCTTCTGGACCCAGACCTCCAGGCTGACCTGATGCCAGGTGAGTTCGGTGTCGGTATCCAGTTCGGTCTTGTGAACCACCACCTTGTCACGGATCTTTTTGCCCAGCGCGGCGGAGAAGATACGTTTGCCCTGCAGGGCATAGATGAGTCCCCCCACCTTATCCTGCTGCCAGCCATCCACCCGTACCTTGAGCAGATCGCCTTTGCGTTCCAGGACGGTCACTTCGGTCAGGCCCAGCAGACGTCCATCCGGCTTTTTGCCTTTGGCGGCCTGTTCCTGGGTGCCGAAGAAGGACTGGGTCTCGACGGTGTAGAGGATGTCAGACTTGGCTTCCTCTTTCTTGGCCAGGGCCTGCAGCTCTTCGTACATCGCCTTGTATCCCTGGGACATGTCAGGCAGTTTGTGGGCAATACCTTTATGACAGGAGATACAGGTCTCGCCGTTCTCCCGGCCCTTTTTCATCTGCTTGACCGACTTCTCCTGCTGCTTGGTCGGGTCCATGGCGTCCCAGGAGTGACAGTTACGACATTCGCGGGAATCGGTTGCTTCCATGGTTGCCCAGACGTTCTGGGCCAGTTCCAGCCGCTTGGCTTCGAACTTCTCCTTGGTATCGATGCTGCCGACCAGCTTGTGATAGATTTCGGCGGACGCCTTGATCTTGCGGATTATCTTGGGCCCCCACTCTTTGGGTACATGGCAATCTGAACAGATGGCCCGTACACCGCTGCGGTTGGCGTAGTGCACGGTCTTTTTGTACTCCTGGTATACCGTGTCTTCCATTTCGTGGCAGGAGATACAGAACTCCAGATCGTTGGTGGCTTCCATAACGGTATGAAAGCCGCCCCAGCCGATAATGCCGATGCCAATGCCCAGTATCAGGAGCAGGCCGAGAGAGTATTTTGCAGAAGGTTTTCGCAAGACCTTCCAGAATTTAACTAGCATTTTTTCCTCCTGGGAATCTCGTGTTGATGACAGGAAAATCGAGACTGTGGCAAATGCTAGAAAGGGGGTGTAAATGCCGTTATCCTAGGCCATGAACAACCTGTAGAAGTTTGTGAACAGGTTGTAAACGCACAGCACTATTCCGCTTTAAATTCCAGGGGGGTACCAGTGGCCGAGAAGAATCATATTCTTGTCGTAGAGGATGATGCGACCAGTCGGGTGACGTTATCCAGTTACTTCGAGAAGGAAGGCTACCGGGTTACCGAAGCGGTGGACGGGGAACAGATGCGCAGCGCTTTTTCCAAAGGCGATGTGGATCTGATCATGCTGGATATACGTCTCCCGGGGGAGGATGGTCTGACCCTGTTAAGGGAGGTGCGCCAGCAATCCTCTGTCGGTGTGATCATGGTGACCGGCAAGTCGGACGAGGTGGACCGGATCGTGGCGCTGGAGATGGGCGCCGACGATTATGTGACCAAACCGTTCAATCCCCGCGAACTGCTGGTGCGGGCCAAGAACCTGCTGGCAAGAATCAACGCCGCACAGGTGGCTAAAAATGACGAGCGGATAAAGAAGTTCTCCGGCTGGTCACTCAATATGAATACGCGCAGCCTGGAATCCCCGGACGGGGAAGATGTACGCCTGACCCGGGGCGAGTTCGAATTACTGGCTGCGCTGGTCAACAATCCCAACCGGGTCATGTCCCGGGACAATCTGCTGGATTACACCAGCAACCGGGATTGGGCGCCCAATGACCGAACGGTGGATGTGCTTATCGGGCGTATCCGGCGCAAGATTGAACCCGACCCGCACGTGCCATCCATGATTATTACCGTGCACGGTGTCGGCTATGTGTTCGCCGGGGAAACCGGCTAAAACGCCGACCAGGGCGGGTGCCGTTCAGGCCACATGTTCCGCCAGGATGTTCTCCCAGCTCTCCTGCAGTAGCAGGAGCGACTGGTTGAAGTCGGTTTCAAGTGTCTGGTAGATAAGCAGGGATTTTTCCCGGTCCTGCTCGGTGGCGGCGATCTCCAACTGCTTGGCCAGGTCGGCGGCACGCACGAGACCGACGTTGCTGACCGCGCTTTTCAAACCGTGCGCCTGGTCCGCCACCGTGGCATAGGCGCCTTTGTCCAGCTCCTGTCGCAGGCTCTCCATGACGGGCGGTGTGGTCTCCACAAACGCATTAATGATCCGGGTGGCGGGCTTTGGGCCCAGCAGTTCCAGGTGCTGTTGCATCACCTGTGGGTCGATCAGGGGCTGGGTGGTTTTTTGCGGTGTGTTGGTAATGCGTGCCACCCCGGCATGTTCCGACAGGCAGTCACTGATGGCGTTTTGCATATCCTCCGGCGTGAAGGGTTTGCCCAGGAAGCCGTTTGCCCCGGCCACGAAACATCTCTCCACTTCGCTGCGAATCACATTGGCGCTGAGTACGATAATGGGCGTGCGGGCGCACAGCTTGTCGTGACAGGCGCGGATGGCCCGCACCGCATCCAGACCGCTCATGCCGGGCAGACGGATATCCATCAGGACCAGTTCAAAGGAGCGCTCCGCCAGTTGCTCCAGAGCATCTTCGGCGCTGCTGGCGGTAAATACGGTATGGCCCTGGCGTTTCAAAAAGCCTTCGGCAACCAGCTTGTTTACTTCGTTGTCCTCCACCAGCAGGATATCCAGGGGACGTGGTTTCCAGACTTGTGAAATAACTTCACCGGAAGCTGACTGGGGCTTGCCTTCCCGCAGCGGCACTTCAAAGGTAAAGATACTGCCGTGACCGGTGTTGCGGCAGGTGATATTTCCGTCCATGGCGGTGACCAGTTTTTTGCAGATCGCCAGTCCCAGTCCGGTGCCGCCATACAGGCGTGTGATGGAGGCGTTCTCCTGGGTGAAGGGTTCGAACAGGTGGTCAATCTTGTCTTCGGGTACGCCAATGCCGGTATCGATCACGTTGAAGCGAACCATGGGCGTACCGTTTTCCTGGTGACACAACACCTCCATGCTGACCGAACCGGCCGGGGTGAACTTAACCGCGTTGCTGGCCAGGTTGAGCAGGATCTGCCGGATCTTGCCCGGATCGCCCAGCAGGAAACAGGGCACCTCTTCAGAGAGCGATAAACCGAACTCCAGTCCTTTCTTGCTGGCCGCCGGGTTGACCAGTTCGGCCACCTGTTCCATCACCTCGCACAGGTTGTAGTCAACCCGCTCCAGCGTCAGCACGCCGGCCTCGATCTTGGAGTAGTCAAGGATGTCGTTGAGGACCGCCATGAGCACCTCGCCGGACGAGGTGATTTTTTCCAGGTAGTCCAGCTGGCTTTGGGATAGGGGCGTGTCCATCAGCAGGTTGGCCATGCCGAGAATGCCGTTAATCGGCGTACGGATCTCGTGGCTCATGGTGGCCAGGAAGGCGGATTTCATCTTGCTTGCCGCTTCGGCCAGTTCATTGGCGCGCTTGTAGGCGGCCACGTTGTTGAGAATCATCACCGTGCCGAGAAACTTGTCGCTTACGTCCAGCATGCGCTGCACCCGTACTTCAAACTCCTGCGGGCCGTCTTTCGTCTTGAGTACGATTTCAAACTTGTCCGATTCCCCGATGTGGGCTTTCAGAAAGTTAACCTGGTTCTCAATGGAGAGTTTCTGGTCGGCGCCGTAATAGAGGGCGCCCGGGTCCCGGTCGCCCACGAACAGTTCGTGGGCGGCGTGATTCATGTTCTGTATGGCTCCCTCATTATCCAGCAGAATCACAGGGTCCTTCAGGCTTTCGAATATGGTCAGATATTTGTTCTTCTCATTGGCCAGTAAGCGGTTGCGTTCCTGTGTCTCGGCCAGCTTTTTGCTCTCGCTGGCATTGGTCCATTCAGAGCAGCAGCCGAGTTCCACCAGGTCGAAGAAGCGTTCGATAAAGCGCCGGTAGCGCTCCTGGTCCACGATGGGAAACTGCCGTTCCATCACCAGGTCGACGTAGGTTTGGCGATAGTATTTATTCAGTCCCAGAAACAGCTGCAGCGTGACGCCCCGTGCCCGGTGCTGTATGCCCTGCTGCACACCAAAGGCGGTGATGGGGTTGTTGGTATAGTCGGTGCCGGCGTCCAGGTCCGGCGAGTATCGATACACTTTCAGCGCATCGATCAGGGGGGCGGAGAGTCCCTGGATCGAGGCGCGCCAGGCCTCCTTCAGCGTGGAGGTGAATTCGGTATAACCATGCTTCTTGGCATAGAACAGCACCCGCTCAATCAGCCAGTCCTCATTTTCTATGATCAGTGCCTCGAGCTTATTCATCGGTGACTCTCCGCAGCGAAAGGATGCCGGTATCCGTGACGCTGGATTGAAATTAGAGCGTGATGGCAGACGACTATTCTGCAGACAGGCGACTGTCTGTGTCTGGTTCACTGTCCAGCTATTGGTGGTCGCTAAACGCTAATCATACCCGGACGCCAGCCACTGTCCATGCCTGGCGGTCAGGGGGATTATTAATCGGGCTGAGCGCTTGCCTCTGGCACAACAGCGCCCCCGGTTGTTCCGCCAACCGGCGCTGGCTGGAACAGGTAACCGGATCAGAAAACAGCGCCGGCCCGGTCGTCGATGGCGGCCTTGGTGACCCGTTCCAGTACATCCTGGGTGGTGCGCAGGCGATTCAGGACGACGGCCATGTGCGTATCGACGTGATTTATCAACTCTTCTCACCCAGGGTGCGTCGGGTGATGGATATTCTGTCCTACCTGTTGATGATCTGTTTTCTCTCCATCGTGGTCTATTACGGCACCCTGCAGGCGCACACCTCCTGGCTCACCGGCGAGACGTCCGGCGCGGGTTGGAATTCACATGCGCCAATGTATATGAAGATGGCGATCCCGGTGGGTGCAGCGCTGATGGTGCTCCAGTCTGTGCAGAAACTGATACAGGCGATCAAGGGGGCGCGTGCCCATGTCGGGTGAAATTGTAAGTATTGTCACTATTGTCTGCCTGCTGGCGTTTCTGGTCACCGGTATTCCGCTGGCCTTTGCCACCGGCGGTACCGCAGTGATCCTGACCCTGTGGCTGTTTTCACCGGATACACTGTTTTTGATCCCCAGCCGTATCTTCACCCTGATGAACAACTATGCGCTGATTTCAGTGCCCCTGTTTGTCATGAAGGGCTGCATCCTGGAAAGCTCCGGCGTTGTCGAACGGCTGTTCCACGCCATGCATATCTGGTCCGGACGTTTACGCGGTGGCCTGGCTATCGGCACGCTGCTCTCCTCGACGCTGCTGGCGGCCATGGTGGGTATTATCGGTGCCGAAATTGTTGTGCTGGGTCTGGTCTGCCTGCCGGCCATGATCAGCCGCAATTATGACAAGCGGCTGGCGTTGGGTGTGATCTGCGCGGGTGGATCGCTGGGTACCCTGCTACCGCCATCTATCGTGCTCATCGTCTATGGACTGGTGGCCCAGGTCTCGATCGGAAAGCTGTTCATGGCCGCCATTGTGCCGGGGCTGATGCTGGCCTGTCTGTACATTCTCTATGTGGTGTTCCTGTGTCGACGCTATCCGGAGCGGGGACCGCTTGCCCGGGATGAAGAGCTTGAGATGTCGTTCATGGAGAAGCTGGCGCTGGGTCGCTCGCTGGTCCTGCCTATCGGCCTGATTATCGTCGTGCTGGGCTCCCTGTATACCGGAATCGCCACGCCCACGGAAACGGCGGCTATCGGTACCCTGGGTGCCATGATCATTGCGCTGGTTAACGGCAAACTGAACTGGTCGATGCTGTTCGGTGCAGTCAAGGTGACTGGCCGGACGGTGGCCATGCTGACCTGGATCTTCTTCGGTGCGTCGGCCCTGGTGAGTGTCTATACGCTGGCCGGTGGCACCTCCTTCCTGCAGTCCGCCATTTCCGGATTGCCGGTGCCCGGTCTGGTCACTATCGGTCTGATGATGCTGATACTGATTGTGCTCGGTGCCTTTATTGACTGGATCGGTATCGTGTTGCTGACCATGCCGATCTTTGCCCCGGTGGTGCGGGAACTGGGTATGGATGTGATCTGGTTCGGTATCCTGTTCACCATGAACATGCAGGTCTCCTACCTGACGCCACCCTTTGGTGCGGCGGCTTTCTATCTGAAATCCGTGGCGCCGCCGGATGTCTCGCTCAGCATGATTTTCCGGGCCGTACTGCCCTTTATCGGGCTGCAACTGATCGGCCTTACCCTGGTGCTGCTGTTCCCGGATATCGCCCTGTGGTTGCCCAATCTGCTGGATTAACCTGAGGTGACTGATCCGCCTGGTGGCGGTAGAACAGAATCGTTTTGGTGAAGGGGCCGGATGGGTCTGGGTGTTTGTAAAACGGCGCCCAGGCCCGTTTCGGTTTTAAACCGTAGTTAACTCTCTAAGTGGAAATGCCAATGGTTGATTCAGATTTGTTAAGTAGGAGTGGTGCTGGACCTGCATGGATTAATGACCTGACAAGGCTAATGGTGGCTTAGCAACCTGATTAAGTACCTGCAGCAGCACAACCTCTACTTTTTGTATCGATTAAAAAAGAGGTTATCGGAAAGGGAATTAGCCGACATAAAGAAAAAATTTTACGACCTGGCTATAATTACACTTGAATCTCTCAAGTAGTTTTACACTATGGGAGCATAGTACATGCCCTGGGAGTGAATTATTTTCCGTAGCATGTTTTTTTGCTATTTTCTACTTACACTATCTGCCGTTTTCAAAGCATGTCTCTCGCCTATCGTATCTTGTAGATGCAAGCTTAATATAGCGATACGCGACAATGCCCCGCCAATGCGTTGAATCGGATATGGGAGTGCATACAAAATGAACAGCAAGGCACTGTGGATTGTGTCTCTATTCGTTTTCTTGAATGGAGCGGCTTACGCAAGTAAAACCATCATTTTTCCAACTTATTCTCCGAATGATTATTCAGAGATTCTCTCTGGATCGTTTAAAGGAAATCCAGGACAGATTTCAGGTAGTCTTTATATGCCTGTCAGTACAGATACACCTGTTGCAGCTGTGGTGATTATGCACGGGAGTGGCGGCATCAGAGAGGACACTGAAATAGCTGTAGCAAATTCCCTGGCTAATTCCGGGGTTGCAGCGTTTGTAGTCAATAGCTTTAAAGGACGCGGGTTTTCAGAAACAGGGTCTGACCAGGGTAAGCTCCCAATGGCTGCCACAGTGTTAGATGCTTTTCAGGCATTACTGGCACTTCGTAAACAACCTCATATTGACGGTAAACGTATTGGAGTTGTTGGTTTTTCCCGGGGTGGTGTTGCTTCATTATTTACCAACCAGAAGCCATTGCAAAAAAGTGTATTATCAGGGCAGTCTGGCTTTATGGTACATGCACCAATATATCCTGGTTGTTCCACTAGTTGGGATAAGGTGATTCCCACATCTGCCCCCGTCAGATTCTTTTTGGGAGAAAATGACGACCACACCCCGGCGAAAAAATGCCTGTTATATGAAAAGCGAATCAATGAAGCAGGTGGTAAATCTGATAGTGTCGTTTATCCAGGCGTTTCACACCAATTCTTAATTCCTAAAATGAAAAAAATACATAAAACTGGAAACTTTGCAGAATGCGATCTGGGCATCCGTAATAACGGTGAAATACATTATCCTAAACTTGGGATAAGCGTTAACGGAGATTGGAGAGGGTTTGTTCGTAAGGTCTTTAAGGATTGTGGGACCAGAGGATTTACCCAAGGTGGCAATTCTACAATACGGGAAAAAGCAATCGAAGATATCACTAAATATCTGGTTGATAATTTACGTAAGTAAGCAGCCCGTAATAAAACAGACAACCGGCGAAAACTTCGAGTGCAGTTACACAAAACTAACGCAAGAGATTGGTGATATCCTTGATCCCGAAATCTGGCATTGATGAGTTTCCGCTTGGCCGAATCGTTTATTCACGGCGCGGAAAACACGATGCTGTATTATGCATTGAATATGCTTGAAATTAGTTGGTATATGGATATAGGGAAGGGGGGTAATTGTAATTTCATGTTGTTAGCTAATATCACATCATCAACTCATACCGTAGCCGACATTTGATTTGGCGGGTAAGTCACCATTAGCCTTGTTAGGTCGTTTATCCATGTAGAACTAAAGCTAATCTGTTGCAGTGTTCTGTAGCTACGCTATAGAGTCAAAATGATATTAACTCAGCCAGTTATATTGCATGGTTAGGTTGTAATATTAAATTTTGGGCATTTTATTATGAGTTGCGTTGGCTAATGAACTCCAGGTCATTATGGCAAGGAAGCCTGTTAGTTTTTCTTTACGATTAGATGGCTTGGTCCGATACACGGATCACTCGGGTAGTGTTCAGAATTCTGTGTCATTTCTTTAAACTGGAACAAAAAGAGATGATACATGAAAGACAAAATCAACTTCGATATGGATGCGGCCATCCAGGCCCTGCGCGAGGGTAAAGACCTCAGCGGCAAGGACGGGACTTCCACCCCGCTGATCAAGTAGCTCACCGAGGCAGCCATGCAGGCTGAGCTGGAGGCGCACTTGGCAGCAGAGGAAAGCCCGAACCGTAAGAACGGCAGCTCCAGCAAAACCGTGAAATCCCCGGCTGGCGAGTTTGAGCTGAAAGTCTCCCGTGACCGGGCTCGAACCTTCGAGCCCCAGATCATCAAAAAGCACCAGACCCACCTGACCGATGAGCGGGAACGCAAGATCATCGCTCTGTTTGCTTTGGGCAACAGCTACCAGGACATTCGGAGCAATGTTGCTGATATGTATGACATATCACTCTCCAATGGCACGATCAATGCGGTTACGGACAAGCTGCTGCCCGAGCTTCAGGCCTAGCGTGAGCGCGACCTGGAGGCGAACTATCCCATCGTCTGGCAGGATGCCATCCATTACAAGATCCGGGAGAACGGGCGCTACACCAGCAAGCCCGTCTATACCATCCTGGGGCTGAACATCGAGGGCAGAAAAGAGCTGCTGGGCCTCTATCTCTCAGACCAGGCTGGGGCGCATCACTGGCTTAGCGTCCTAACCGACCTGCACAACCGGGGAGTCCAGGATATCCTGATCGCCTGCGTGGATGGCCTGAAGGGCTTCCCTGAGGCTCTCGAGAGCATCTACCCCGACACCGAGATCCAACACTGCATAATCCACCAGATCCGTCACTCGATGAAGTACGTGGCCTCGAAGAATCAGAAGGCGTTCGTGGCCGACTTGAAGTGCGTTTACAAGGCCGCCACCCTCAACGCGGCCGAGAGCGCCCTGGATGATCTGGAGACCAAATGGCGCGACCAATACCCGTTGGTGATCAAGTCCTAGCGCAGCAAATAGCCGACGCTCTCGGCCTATTTCAAGTATCCTTACTACGTGCGGACCGCCATCTGCACCACCAACGCCGTAGAGGCCGTTCACCGCCAGTTCCGCAAACTGACCAAGACCAAGAGCGGATTCGCCAACGAGAACAGCTTACTCAAGCTGCTCTATGCCGGTATACTCAAAGCGTCCGAGCGCTGGACCCATCCGGTGCAGAATTGGAACCCCTCGCTGTCACAACTGGCGATCCATTTCGAGGGGCAACTGGACGATCACATGGCTCTGTGGGGACCGGCTGACACAGAGTTTTGAACACCCTCCTAGGGCTTCCTTCGATTTAAACTCAGGCGAATGCGTACGTCTCTTTCGTTTCATTGTTTCTCTTCACTGCTTGTTGCTGATGATGGAGGAAAGCACTTATCTTTATCTAATTACTGTTTAACCGGTAAGACCCACCACTAACCCTACTCTAGCGAGTTGAATCCGCGCTATGTAACAACATATTTTTTTCTAAGAATACACTCTATGCGGCCGGCGTGTTTTTAGCTTGGATTCTTTTTACCTCAAAGGTTGAACATCCCTTTGCATTGATACTTCCCATTAGCTTTTTACCAGCGCTATCAATATGTCCTTGCATGGGAATCATAAAATAACCCTGAGGCCTATCAATCCAACTCTGTGGACTCAGTTTAAAGCTTCCCTTATCATCTATATTCCCAGACAAGATAAAAGAACCTTTCTCTGCATTATTGTCATCATTAATGGGGTAAAATTTAAAAGTAACGGATAGCGTATTTGCGACTGAAGAAACATCAAGTGTCAGACCCATTTTGCCTTGACCACATATATATGCCCCCTTCCATTTGCCAGCTATTCTACTTACGTTATTTTCTATTTTATCTTGCTTTTCCTTAGTTAGTTTTTCATTCTTGGCAATAAGATCCCTTTCCTGATCACTATCAGCTAAAACATATTTACCTGCCTCCCATGCAGAAATTGGCCTACCAGGAACCTTTGGTGAACTCTCAAGTTTTTCAAATCTAATTTGCCAGCTACCCCTCTCATATTTCGAGGCAGAAATGCCAAAGATATTAACTTCTGTTCCTTCACTCACCACCACTTTTAGAACTGGATTGCCAAGAATATGATTTTTCACTTGATACATTGGCTCAGTGACGAGTACTTTTCCGCTAAAACGAGACTTAATGAGAGGCTCCACTTCACTACCTAGATTTTCAGATTGTTCTATGGTGAAATTTTCCACTTTGAGATTATGTGGAAGCTTCATCTGTAATTCTTTGGGAACTTGCTGATCAGAAGGAGTATTATTGTTAGCGCAGCTTGAAAGTAGTATTAATAGTAAGAGTTTTAAACAGATATAAACGACATTTTTCATTTTTTAATTCCCTTTTATTTTTGTTGCAATTATTGTGGGATAGGAGGTTATCGTTAGGCAATTAATTCTTCAATTGAAGTGACTCCAATAATTGGTCACCACGATAAGTGCCTCTCCGGGGTATGCCACCTCCCTGATGGCATCTTGGTCATACACACTGCCCGGCGTGTTCCTATCAAGTGACTGATGGCGTCGTTTGCCGTTGTAGAAGGCCATGTACCGACCTAACGAGTCGTAGGCATCACTGATGTTCTCATAGGCCATAGGCCTTCAGGTTGACCTCCTCGTACTGCACACTGCGTCACAGTCGTTCGACAAAGACGTTGTCGACCCAGCGACCCTTGGCGTCCCTGCTGATGTTGTTGGCATGTTGCTTGAGCACACCGGTAAACTCCTCGCTATTGAACTGGCTGCCCTGGGGGTTCTACCCCGTTTCCCTTCACAGCATGGAGCATCATGCCAAAAGGCGGGGCATATGGTTTGATGTGATCTGAGTATTTAAAGAACACTGCTTGTTCTGGTATCCATGTGCTTGAGAAGGGTCGTAAATAATGTTTTTGATGAGTCTGGAGGTAAGATGCAGCAGTCAAGCACTGCGGATGCAACTTTAAGGTGGAGAAGTTCAGGGCTTGGCGATAGGATCGCGAGCAGTACCCCTGCGATGATTGCTTTTGTTCTGGAAAAACGGGGCTGGGCTAGTTACTATCGTGAAGACGATCCCTTCTAGACATCCCACCGTAATATCGTGACCCTAAACCAGTCTTTGGGGCATCTCCTAGTACGTGGCTAACACTTAAAAGTAGAGCGACTAGGTGGTCAGTTACGTGGGTGAAATATAACGGAGGGGCACTCTGAGGGCACATTTTGGGCATGGGTTAGTAGATAGTTATTGGCGGGTTGCGCGGCCTGGAATCAATTAATGCGAGTCTCTAAAACGCTTCCGCTTGAGGCGCATAGCAAAGAAGGTGATGGCGGAATATTGGGTAACTTGTGTAAGTGATTGAATTGGGTGTAAAAATGGCGCGCCCGACAGGATTCGAACCTGTGACCCCTGCCTTCGGAGGGCAGTACTCTATCCAGCTGAGCTACGGGCGCTTTAGGATTTCAGCCCACCGTTTCGGTGCCGCGGCGGGCGAAGAGGGCGTATATTACCCTGAGGTACCGGTTACGTCCATCCCATCCGGGCCCTTTTCCAGCTTGAAAACCGGCTTGACAGTCGATCTTTATTGCTGTTGTCGCTATACTGCGCCGAATTAAATCCGGGATTGGCCGATGTCTGGTGTCTGTCGCCCATCCACTTGATCACTATGTATGAGGAGTTAGATTGTGAAGCCTAGAGCTGTTTCCCTTTTTAAGCGTATGACGATGGCGGGTGTCGCTGCGCTGGTAGTGAGTGCACCATTGATGGCGCAGGACAGGAGTGACGTGATCGAGCGTATCAAGCCGGTCGGTGAAGTCGCGATAGAGGGACAGGCGCAGGCAGCAGCTGCTGCACCAGCCGCAGCCGCCCCGGCCGCAGCCCCTGAAGCGGCTCCAGCACCGGCAGCCGCCGCCCCGGCTCCTGCAGCGCCCGCTGCCGCCCCGGCAGCGGCAGGGTCTGATGATCCCGGCGCGGCACTTTATGCGGCCAAGGGTTGTGCCGCCTGTCACGGCGCCGATGGCAAGACTCCCATCATGACCAGCTACCCGAAAGTCGCGGGGCTGCCGCAGCAGTACACTGCCAACCAGATGACCGATATCAAGAGTGGCGCCCGCAACAACGGGCAGAGCGCGGCGATGAAAGGTATTATGGCCGCGGTTTCCGACGAGGACATCCAGGCCATCTCCACCTGGCTGAGCAAACAGCCGCGCTAAACTGGCGGGTGGCTGAACGAAGAAAGGCATGCCATCGGCATGCCTTTTTTTATGCGGCGCTGATGACGCTCGCCAGCTAAGGGGGCTCGCCCGGTCTGCCGGCCCCTGGCGAGCAACGCAGGGTACCTCGCAGGGAGGCAGGGTGGAGCGGGGTGGATCCTTCGGTTTTATTAAAGTTGGCCGGATTCCGGTGCCGGGCGGTTACCGGGGAGTGGTCTAGTCTCCCAGCAGGTTGCGCAGGTTGGCCAGGTGAGCATTGCCCCGTTCCTGTTTCTCCTCCTTTGACCGGTTGTCGCCCTGGCGGCCCTCCCACTTCAGGTCGGCCTCCGGCAGCTCACTCAGGAAGCGGCTCGGTTCGCAGGCGATGATTTCGCCAAACCGCTTGCGCTTCTCGGCAAAACTGATGGTCAGGGTGCGCTGGGCCCGGGTGATGCCCACGTAGGCGAGGCGGCGCTCCTCTTCAATATTGTCCTCTTCGATGCTGCTCTTGTGGGGCAGCAGCTCCTCCTCCATGCCGACCAGGAATACATGGGGAAACTCCAGCCCCTTGGAGGCGTGCAGGGTCATCAGGTGGACCTGGTCATTGCCACTGTCATCCTCCTGCCGTTCCAGGATGTCCTGTAGGGCCAGGTGATTGACCATCTCGGCCAGGCTCTCACCCACCCGGTCGCCCTTGTGCAGGGTGTCGAGCCACTGCACCAGGTCCAGCACGTTGTCCCAGCGCCGTTCCGCCACCTTGTCGCTGGAAGCCTTTTCGTACAGCCAGTCCTCGTACTGCAGTTCCCGGAGCATGTCGCGTACGGTCTGCACCGGGTGATCATTCCCGGCCCGTTGCTGGAAGTGGTTGATCCAGCCGGCAAATTCCCGCAACCGCTCCAGCGGCCGGGCCGAGAGGTGCTGTTCCAGGCCCAGTTCTTCACAGGCGGCCAGCAGGCTCACATCCCGCTCGGTGGCGTAGTTGCCCAGCCGCTCCAGGGTGGTGGCGCCGATCTCCCGTCGCGGGGTGTTTACGATACGCAGGAAGGCCGCGTCGTCATCCGGATTGGCCAGCAGGCGCAGGTAGGCCATCACATCCTTGATCTCTGCCCGGCTGAAGAAGGAGGTGCCGCCGCTGAGGAAGTAGGGGATGTTGTGCTGGCGCAGGGCCGATTCAAACAGCTTGGCCTGATGGTTACCGCGATAGAGGATGGCGTAGTCGCCATGGGCGGCGCCCGAGGTGAATTTGTGGTGAATGATCTCGGAGACCACTTTTTCCGCCTCGTGCAGCTCGTTTTTACAGCTCATGATGCGGATCGGCTCGCCGGGGCCCAGGTCGCACCAGAGGCGCTTTTCAAACACATGGGGGTTGTTGGCGATCAGGCTGTTGGCCGCTTTCAGGATACGTCCCGAAGAGCGGTAATTCTGCTCCAGCTTCACCACCTTGAGACGGGGGAAATCCTCTTTCAGGCGGATCAGGTTCTCCGGCCGGGCGCCGCGCCAGGCGTAGATCGACTGGTCATCGTCGCCCACCACGGTGAGTGACTGGCGCACGCCCACCAGCAGGCGCACCAGCTCGTACTGGCTCAGGTTGGTGTCCTGGTATTCGTCCACCAGCAGATGGCGGATGCGGTTCTGCCACTGCTCCAGGGTCTCCGGGGACTCCCGGAACAGCTGTACCGGCAGCAGGATCAGGTCATCGAAATCCACCGCGTTGAAGGCCCGCAGGGAGCGCTGGTAATGGGCGTAGAGCAGGGCCGAGCGCTGGTCCAGGTCTCTTTCCGCCTGGCTCAGTGCCTGCTCCGGGCTGAGCATGTCGTTCTTCCACTCGGAGATGCGCCACTGGTAGCTGGAGGCAACCTCGTCATCGCCATTCCCCTTGCGCAGCAGCTCCTTGATCAGGCTCTCGGCGTCCTGGGCGTCAAAAATGGTAAAGCCCGACTTCAGCCCCAGCTGCTTGTGTTCGCGGCGGATGATATTGAGTCCCAGGGTATGGAAGGTGGAGATGTTCAGGCCCTGGCTGTTCCTGCCCTTCAGCAGGGCCGCCACACGCTCTTTCATCTCCCGTGCCGCCTTGTTGGTAAAGGTGACCGCGGTGATGTGGCGTGGCTGCAGGCCGACGGTCTCGATCAGGTAGGCGATTTTGCGGGTGATTACCCGCGTCTTGCCCGAACCCGCGCCGGCCAGCACCAGCAGCGGAGTGTCAATATGTCGGGCAGCCTCTTGCTGACTGGGATTCAGGTCGGACATCTCTTTAAAATGGAAAACAGGATAGAATCTAAAGGGTTTACGTGGGCGTGCTGGCAGGTCACGGCTGGTATTATGCGGAAAAGCGAGGGGATAGACCAGATGGCAAATTATAAAGAGTATGGTGAACGGCCGCAGCAGAGCCAGCTGTCCCGGGAATCCTGGAAAGTGTTCCAGATCATGGCCGAGTTCGTGGAGGGGTTTGAGCAGCTCTCGGGGGTCTGGCCGGCGGTCAGTATCTTCGGTTCGGCCCGGGCCAGCCGGGACAGTGCCGATTACCGGAAGGCGGAACAGATCGCCTATCTGCTCTCGGAAAGCGGCTTTGCGGTGGTCAGTGGTGGCGGACCGGGCATCATGGAGGCGGCCAACAAGGGGGGCTACCGGGGGCGGGCGCCCAGCGTGGGGCTTAATATTGAGCTGCCCAAGGAGCAAAAGCCGAACCAATATCAGGATGTGTCACTCCATTTCAGGCATTTTTTCTCCCGTAAGGTGATGTTTGTGAAACATGCGTCGGCCTATGTGGTGATGCCGGGCGGCTTCGGCACCCTGGATGAGTTCGCCGAGATCCTCACCCTGATCCAGACCGGCAAGACCCGGCGTATCCCCATCATTCTGGTCAATGGCCGGTTCTGGGGCGGGTTGCTGGAGTGGATGCGCACCACCATGTGCGAGAGCGGCACCATTTCACCCGCTGATCTGGACCTGGTGGAGCTGTGTGAGGAGCCGCAGGAGGTGGTGGATGCCATCTTTGCCCATTATGAGACACGCGGTTTCGAACCCTCGATCTCCGAGCAGGAAATCCTCCTGGAACTGTAATATGATTCCGCATCCGTGCTGTGCTGTTCAGCCGGACTGCCTGGGTAAATCGTAACGGGCGCGCTAGAATCAGGTAAGGAAGAGGTGGGTTGTATCCCGGTTTTGCGGCCGGGCCGGGGTGGATGCCGAAAGCCGGCGTTTGAACCCCGATCTCAGAAATAGTGGGGCTTGTCTGGTACCTATAGCGATAGGGCAGATTGCCCGGAAAAGGAAACGAGAAGAAGATGAAAAAGATTTTATTGGCCACACTCTTAGTGCTGCTGGCGCCATTCCCGCTCCTGGCCGAGGAGCCCGCCACACTGCCGGAACCGCCGGATATTCCACCCCAGGTGGAGAGCGGTGAGGCGCTGGAACCGGAAGTCACCATTGTGGAGAGCGACAAGGGGACGACCGAGGAGTATCGCATCAGCGGGCGGCTTTACATGGTAAAGATCACCCCGATTGCCGGTCCGGCCTACTACCTGCTGGACACCAATGGTGACGGCGTACTGGATGTCCGTGAAGAGGCGCGTCCCGGCAACATCTCCATTCCCCAGTGGGTGCTGTTCAGTTGGTAATTGCTCACTGACTGTTCTGATCTGGCTCGACAGTCGCCGGTTCTGTCATCAAACCGTAATGTTGTGGGGGTGTAATATTCACCTCATACCGTTGTCAGTCAGAAAATCAGAGAAGGCAGTTCGACGCATATGGCCACAAAAATCCTGGTCGTTGAAGATGAATCCGCAGTGCGGGATATGATCCAGTTTGTACTGGAGCAGTCCGGCTACGATGTGATCGGTGCGGAGAGTGTGGACAGGGCCCGGGCATACCTGGCGGATACGCCCCCGGACCTGATCCTGATGGACTGGATGTTGCCGGGGACCAGCGGGGTGGAGTACACCCGTGAGCTCAAGCAGGATCCGGTAACCCGCGATATCCCCATTATCATGCTGACCGCCCGGGGTGAAGAGGATGACAAGGTGCGCGGGCTGGAGTGTGGCGCCGAGGATTATGTCACCAAGCCGTTTTCGCCCAAGGAGTTGGCGGCCCGCATCAAGGTGATCCTGCGCCGTGTCGCCCCCCATGCCACCGAGGAAGCGGTCCTGGCGGGGGAGATCCGGCTCGATCCGGTCTCCTACCGGGTCACCACCGGTGATCGTCCCATTGAGCTGGGGCCGACCGAATTCAAGCTGCTGCACTTTTTCATGACCCACCGGGAGAAGGTCTACAGCCGTTCACGGCTGCTGGACAAGGTGTGGGGCACCAATGTCTACATTGAAGAGCGCACGGTCGATGTGCATATCCGGCGCCTGCGCCAGGCCCTGGAGCCGTTCGAGAAGGACGGTCTGATCCAGACGGTGCGTGGTGCCGGCTATCGATTCTCGGAGCAGGTCGCCACTCGATGAGCCTCGGTGAGGCGTGGCGGAGTGAACTGATTGCGATCGGTTTGCTTGGCCTGCTGCTGATGGCCGTCGGTCTGGGCGTCGGGCAACTACTCCCACTGATCTGGGGCGGCCTGACGCTCTACTGCGGCTGGCATCTCTACCAGCTGTTCCGTTTTACCCGCTGGCTGGTCAAGCCCAAGCGGCAGCCCCGTCCTCATCCGGTCGGTATCTGGTGTGCCGTCATGCGTCGGGTTGACGATCTCTCCGGTCGCGGACAGAAACGCAAGCGCAAGCTGAATCGCCTGCTGAGCGGATTCCTCGAGTCCACCGGTGCCCTGCCGGATGCCACCCTGGTGTTGAATGATGAAGGCAAACTGGACTGGTGGAACAGCGTCGCGGCGGAGTTTTTCGGCCTGGAGCGCAAGCGGGACAAGGGCGCGCTGATAGATGACCTGATCGCCGATCCGGTGTTTCTCAGTTACCTGCATGCCGGCCACTACGCCCGGCCGCTGCAGATGCCGGCCCCGGTGAATGCCAATATCAGCCTGGAGGTGCGGGTCGCGCCCTATGGCAAGGGTAAGCGTTTACTTCAGGCCCGGGACATTACCCGTCTGCATCAGCTGGAGATCGTGCGGCGTGACTTCGTGGCCAATGTCTCCCACGAGATCCGCACGCCCCTGACCGTGGTACACGGTTACGTGGAGACCATGCAGGAGAGCAGCGCCGCCGCCCTGGGGCCCTGGAAACAGATTCTGACCCAGATGCATACCCAGACAGTGCGCATGCAGCGGATTGTGGATGATCTGCTGCTGTTGTCCCGTCTGGAGACCCGGGCCAGCAACGAGGGGCAGGGGGTGGTGGGGATCTATCCCCTGCTGTGCGGCATTCTCGAAGCGGCGCAGCAGCTGAGTGGTGACGCCGGACACCGCATCAGCCTGGATGCGGATGAGCGATTGCGCCTGGTGGGTAACGGCCACGAACTGGAGAGCGCCTTCACCAACCTGGTGTTTAACGCAGTCCGCTATACCCCCGCCGGCGGTGAGATCCGTATGCGCTGGTGGCTGTCTGGAAATGGTCCCTGTTTCTCGGTTAGCGACAGTGGTATCGGGATCGCACCGGAACACATCCCACGGCTTACCGAGCGTTTCTACCGGGTCGATGTGGGCCGTTCCCGGGAGAGCGGTGGCACCGGGCTGGGGCTGGCCATCGTCAAGCATGTGCTGAGCCGTCACGATGGCCGGTTGCTGGTGGAGAGCGAGCCCGGTCAGGGCAGCGTGTTCACCTGCCGTTTCCCCCATGAACGGGTGGCCACCTGAGCTGTGCCCCGGTCCGTCTGGATCGGCCCTGTCCGGCGAAGCCCCGGCCGGCTTCGCAGGGCGTCTTCCCTCCTGCACTGTCACAGAGTTGTAACATTAAGCCAAGATTCCTGTAACAAAACATCCTGATAATCCTCCACAAGTTGAATCTACCAATCATCAAATGACCTGGAGGTCTCAGTGATCAATAATCGTCTCATCCTGGCAGCCGCGCTGGCTACCACCGTGGCTTCAAGTGCACAGGCTGCATCCCGTGACTATATCTCTATCGTGGGCTCTTCCACGGTCTATCCGTTTGCTACGGTTGTGGCGGAGACCTTCGGCAAGACCACCGCTTTCAAGACCCCGAAGATTGAATCCACCGGTTCTGGTGGTGGTCTCAAGCTGTTCTGTGCCGGCGTTGGTGTCGAACATCCTGACATCACCAATGCTTCGCGCCGCATTAAAAGCTCAGAGGTCGAGAATTGTGCCAAGAACGGCGTGACCGATGTTGTTGAGGTGAAGATCGGTTATGACGGCATCGTGGTGGCCAACTCCAAGTCGGCCCCGATTATGCAGCTGACCCGCCGGGACATCTATCTGGCGCTGGCCAAGAGAGTGCCGAGCGGTAAGGGTGATGGCGAGCTGATCGACAACCCCTACAAGACCTGGAAGGACGTGAATGCCAGCCTGCCCGACACCGCCATCGAGGTGCTCGGCCCACCGCCCACCTCCGGTACCCGCGATGCCTTCGTGGAGCTGGCCATGGAAGGGGGTTGTAAAACCTTCGACTTCATCAAGGCGATGAAAAAGAAGGACAAGAAAGCGTACAAGGGCATCTGTCACACCATCCGTGAAGATGGCGCCTACATCGAGGCGGGTGAGAACGATAACCTGATCGTGCAGAAACTGGAGAGCAACCCGAAGGCGCTGGGTATCTTCGGTTTCAGCTTCCTGGATCAGAACGGTGACAAGGTGCAAGGTTCCGTGGTCGACGGGGTTGCCCCCACTTTCGAGGCGATCGCCGATGGCAGTTACCCGGTTTCCCGTCCGCTCTACTTCTACGTGAAGAAAGCGCACGTGGGCAAGATCCCCGGCATCAAGGAATACCTGGCCGAATTCACCAGTGACAAGGCATGGGGTGAAGAGGGCTACCTGGTGGACAAGGGCATGATCCCCATGCCGACCCAGGAGCGCAGCCAGTTTGCGGCGGATGTGAAAGGGCTGAATGTCCTGAAGCTTTCCCGGTAACTGGCGGCTCCTGATCCGTTGTTACCGCAAGCATTAGTGCAACTGGATGAGCCCCTCTCCCGGCCTGTCGGGAGAGGGGGTTGTCATTCATGAGCCGGAAGTCGCTGCAATAGAAGCCTTATGTCTAACACCTTGCTGATTTTAATACTCATGGGCCTGATGGCCCTGGCTTACCGGCTGGGGCTGCACCGTTCCCGTCGACTGGCGGGCGGGCCTGGCGGCGTGCGTAATCTCCATTCACTGCCGGCCTATTACGGTTTCTTTACTGCGATCTGGTGTGGATTGCCGGCCCTGCTGGTGCTGTTCCTGTGGGTCTCCCTGCAATCCAGTGTGATCCGGGACCTGGTGGTGGCGGACCTGCCGGAGACGGTGCGGACCCTGCCGGCGGCCCAGCTGAGCCTGGTCATTAACGATATCCAGAATCTTGCCCAGGGGAATATTGTCTCCAGCGAGGTGAACCCCGCCATGGAGCAGGCCGCGGCGCACTATCAGCGTCTGCAGCAGACCAGCTCCGCCGCCTCGATCGTGGTGGTACTGAGCCTGGCCCTGGCCGGCCTGACACTGGGCTGGCGGATGATTTCGCCCAGCTTCAGGGCGCGTAACCGGGTTGAAGCGGTGATCAAATGGCTGCTGATCGGCTGTTCCACGATCGCCATCTTCACCACCCTGGGTATTGTGCTGTCGGTACTGTTTGAAGCGATCCGTTTTTTCGAAATCATCCCCATCACGGAGTTTCTGTTCGGGCTGGACTGGAGTCCGCAGATGGCTATCCGGGAGGACCAGGTGGGTTCGTCCGGTGCCTTCGGCGTCATCCCCCTGTTTGCCGGCACCCTGCTGATCGCCCTGATCGCCATGCTGGTGGCGGTGCCGATCGGACTGATGTCGGCCATCTACCTGTCCGAATACGCCGGCTCCCGTTTCCGGGCCTACGCCAAGCCGCTGTTGGAGATCCTGGCCGGTATCCCGACCGTGGTATACGGCTTTTTCGCCGCCCTGACCGTAGCGCCATTCATCCGGGACAACGGCGCCCTGATCGGCCTGGATGTTTCGTCTGAAAGCGCCCTGGCGGCTGGCCTGGTGATGGGCATCATGATTATCCCGTTCATCTCATCCCTGTCGGATGACGTGATCAACGCGGTGCCCCAGAGCATGCGGGACGCCTCGCTCGGCATCGGCGCCACCCGCTCGGAGACGGTCGCGAAGGTGATCCTGCCGGCCGCCCTGCCGGGTATTGTGGGCGGCATTCTGCTAGCGGTCTCCCGGGCTATCGGCGAGACCATGATTGTGGTGATGGCGGCGGGTCTGTCGGCCAACCTGACGGCCAATCCACTGCAGAGCGTCACCACCGTAACGGTACAGATCGTCACACTGCTGGTGGGTGACCAGGAGTTCGACAGTCCCAAGACCCTGGCCGCCTTTGCCCTGGGCCTGGTGCTGTTCCTGATCACCCTGGTGCTGAATGTGGTGGCGCTGCATGTGGTCAGAAAATATCGGGAAGCCTATGACTGATTCAATCAATAACCGGAGCCGGACCATGGACCGGGTGAATGCGACCCTGAACAAACGGTACCGGCGTGAACGGCGTTTTCGCCGCTTTGGCCTGGGGGCCGTACTGCTCGGGCTGCTGTTTGTCGGCCTGATGTTCCTGGACATCATCAGCAATGGCTACAGCGCCTTTCAGCAGACCCGCATTCTGCTGGATATCGACTATCGCCAGGAGGTGATCGATCCGTCCGGCCAGCGGGATGTGGCCACACTGTCGTCGGCCAATTATGCGGCGCTGGTTAAGGCAGCCCTGCGGGACCTCTATCCCACTGTGACCAAACGGGGTGAAAAGCGTGAGCTCTACGGCATGGTCAGTAGCGGTGCCGCACTCCTGCTGCGCAGCCGGGTGATGGCCGACCCGGGTCTGATCGGCAGCCGTGAGTCGATCTGGGTGCCGGCGGATGATGATATCGACATGCTGATCAAGGGACGCATCGATCGCACCGTGCCGGAGTCGGCGCGACGCCTGAACGATCGCGTGGTGGGCTGGGTCGAGCAGCTGGAAGCGGCGGGACGTATCGAGCGGCAGTTTAACAGCACCTTCCTGACCGGCGGTGATTCACGGGAGCCGGAGTTGGCCGGTATCGGTGGTGCGGTCATGGGCTCGCTCTATACCCTGCTGGTCACCCTGCTGTTGTCGTTCCCGATCGGCGTGGCGGCGGCGGTCTACCTGGAGGAGTTTGCCCCCCGCAACCGCTGGACCGATCTGGTGGAGGTCAATATCAACAACCTGGCCGCCGTGCCCTCCATCGTGTTTGGCCTGCTGGGACTGGCGGTGTTTATCAACTTTTTCGGTCTGCCCCGGTCGGCCCCGCTGGTGGGCGGCATGGTGCTCACGCTGATGACCCTGCCCACCATTATTATCGCCAGTCGTGCGGCGCTGAAATCGGTGCCGCCGTCGATCCGCGAAGCGGCCCTGGGGATCGGTGCCTCGCGCATGCAGACGGTATTCCACCATGTACTGCCCCTGGCTATGCCCGGCATGCTGACCGGCACCATTATCGGTATGGCCCAGGCGCTGGGTGAGAGTGCCCCGCTGCTGATGATCGGCATGGTGGCCTTTATCGTGGATATACCGGGTGGCGCGTTGGATCCCTCCACCGTGCTGCCGGTACAGATTTTCCTCTGGGCGGATAGCCCGGAGCGCGCCTTCATGGAGAAGACCTCGGCCGCCATTATGGTGCTGTTGGGTTTCCTGGTGCTGATGAATCTGATTGCCGTGCTGCTGCGCAAGCACTTTGAGCGGCGCTGGTGAGGCGCGGCAGTCAGTAGAAAAAATGACAGGTTGAGTGGACGTCTAGCTAGCTGAATGCAGAACAGGAGTAATGAAATGTTAAGTGTAACGCCGAACCCTCTCGGTAGCGCAGTCGCCCCGGCGGGTGTTATTACCGCGGGCTTCAGCCGGGTTGAAGACGACTCCCGGGCCATCAACGGCACCGTGGGCGATATTACGGCGGCGGAACCCCGTATGACCGCCCGCAACGTCAATGTCTTTTACGGTGCCAAGCAGGCGATCAGCAATGTGAGCCTGGACATCGGCAAAAATGAGGTGGTCGCCATGATCGGCCCGTCCGGCTGTGGCAAGTCCACCTTTCTGCGCTGCCTGAACCGGATGAACGACACCATCGATATCTGCCGGGTGGAGGGCGAGATCAAGCTGGATGAGCAGGATATCTATGCCAGCGGCCTGGACGTGGTGCCGCTGCGTGCCCAGGTCGGTATGGTGTTTCAAAAACCCAACCCGTTCCCCAAGTCGATCTATGACAACGTGGCCTACGGCCCGCGCATTCATGGCCTGACCAGCAACAAGAGTGAGCTGGACGATATTGTGGAACAGTCCCTGCTGAAGGCCGGCCTGTGGGACGAGGTCAAAGACCGGCTGGATGAAGTGGGCACCGGCCTCTCCGGTGGCCAGCAACAGCGCCTCTGTATTGCCCGCACCATCGCGGTTGCCCCCGAAGTGATCCTGATGGACGAGCCCTGTTCGGCGCTGGATCCCATCGCCACCGCCCGGGTGGAAGAGCTGATCGATGAGCTGCGCGAACAGTACACCATCGCCATCGTGACCCACTCCATGCAGCAGGCGGCACGGGTCTCCCAGCGCACCGCCTATTTTCATCTGGGCGAGCTGGTCGAGGTGGGCAGGACCGATGATATTTTCACCAATCCCCGTCACCGCCTGACGGAAGACTACATCACCGGAAGATTTGGATAAGGTATGAATGAGATGACCGATGGCCACATTGTCACCAGCTACAACAACGAACTGAATCATCTGCATCAGCTGGTGATCCGTATCAAGGACCTGGCCTGTGAACAGGTCAGGGAGGCGGCCCGTTCGCTGGAGGACGAGGATGTGGAGTTGGCCCGGGCCGTGATTGTCAGTGATCGGGCGATCGATGAACTGGATGTTCAGGCCGATGAGGAGATCATCCGGCTGATTGCCAAGCGCCAGCCGGTGGCCCGTGATCTGCGCGAGATCATGAGCGTGGCGAAGATTGTCGCTGACCTGGAACGTATCGGCGACCAGGCGCGTCGCCTGGCCCGCCTCACCATTCGTTTTTATGACAGTGACGGGGCTCCGCCCAACAGCCGGTTGCTGGACGACCTGGGCAAAATGGCCGGTTTCGTCAACGTCATGGTGGATGACGCGGTAAAGGCCTTCGATGGCCTGGATCTGCAACTGGCGCTGGATGTGATGCGGCGCGATGACCTGGTGTCGGAAGATTTCCGCTCCGCCCTGCGTCGTCTCTCCACCTTCATGATGGAGGATGCCCGCAGTGTGGGGCACATTGTGGATGTGGTGCTGGGGCTGCGGGCGCTGGAGCGGGTCGGCAGCCATGCCAAGAATATCAGTCGTTGCGTGGTCTATCTGGTGAAGGGCAAGGATGTGCGGCACAAGGATCTGGACGCGGTTAAAGCCGAGATTGTCGCCGCCCCGGAATAGGGCCGGCGCGGCCTGTTCCGGGACACTATTTGCCAGCTTACCCTGGCATACGGGTCCAATGGGGTTACACTTGAACGGAACAGATCCGTTCAAGCCTGAGGAGGGCCCGTGAACAACGCAATTCGTATCCATGAATATGGGGGACCCGAGGTCCTGACCCTGGAGTCTGTAACGGTCGGTGATCCGGGGGGCGGCGAGGTCAGGCTTCGGCATACCGCCATCGGTCTCAATTTTATTGATGTCTACCAGCGTACCGGCCTCTATCCGCTGGGCGCATTTCCCCAGACCCTGGGTATGGAGGCGGCCGGTGTGGTTGAAGCGGTCGGGGCGGGGGTGGACGGCTTCCGTGTTGGTGACCGGGTGGGCTACGCCATGGCCCTGGGCGCTTATTGTCATGAGCGCCTGATCGAGGCGGACAAGCTGGTTAAACTGCCGGATGAGATCGAAGATCAGACCGCCGCTGCCATCATGCTGCAGGGCATGACGGCCCGCTACCTGCTGAAAAACTCCTACCCGGTGCAGGCCGGTGACACCATCCTGGTGATGGCCGCTGCCGGCGGGGTTGGCACCCTGCTGAGCCAGTGGGCGGCCCATCTGGGGGCGACCGTGATCGGCTGTGTGGGCAGTCCGGAAAAGGCCCGTCTGGCCCAGGAACACGGTTGCCATCACACCATTCTCTATACCCAGGAGGATGTGGCCGGTCGGGTGCGTGACATCACCGGTGGTGAGGGTGTGGCGGCCGTGTATGACTCGGTCGGACAGGCAACCCTGCACGCCTCCCTGGACTCCCTGCGTCCCACCGGCACCCTGGTCAGCTTCGGAAACGCATCCGGTCCGATCAACGACTTTAACGTCGGCCTGCTGGCCCAGAAGGGTTCCCTCTACCTGCAACGTCCCACCCTGGCCACCTATATCCGCACCCGTGAGCTGCTCGACAGCTGTGCCAGTGACCTGTTCCAGGTGGTTCAGTCCGGGGCTGTCAAGGTGAAGATTGGCCAGGCCTATCCGTTGGCCAAGGTGGCGCAGGCGCACCGGGAGCTGGAGGCAAGAAAGACCGTCGGAGCCACGGTGTTGTTGCCGTAGCCTTTTGCGGTTAATCGCTATCTGCTGGTTAGTGTTACCCCGGGGCAACGCCCGGTGAGCTGATCTGACCGACGCCACCGGGGTGCCCATTGCCGTCTGGTTGACAGCAGAGTTCCCCCAGTGCAGATTAAACCTCTCGCCAAATGGACAACCCAGGGGGCTATCCGTGCGCTGTCCGGCCGGCTCATCCCTGCAATCCGTGGCTGTGTCGCGGTGCCAGGGCGTAAAACGCTGCAAATTATCTATGCGTCTGAATTATTTACGAGAGATTCTTATTGGCCTGGGATGCGCCCTTCTTGTCTATGTCCTGAGCTTTACCACTCCCCTGCAAAGCCTGGATCGCGTGACCTACGACTGGGGTATACGGCTCGCGGAACGGACGGTCAGCGACCAGGTGGTGATCGTTGCGATAGACGAGGAGAGTATCGCTAGCCTGGGTCGCTGGCCCTGGTCCAGGGATATCCACGCCGCCCTGATTGATGCCCTGGGTGCAGCCCAGGCGAAGGTGGTCGCCTATAGCGTGTTCTTTTTTGAACCGCAACGGGGCCAGGGATTGGAAACGGTGGATGAGGTGTTGTCCCGGGTGCAGGAGAGCGGTTTGTTTGAGCTGGCTGACCAGGTCAAGGAGCCGATGATTCAGCAACAGCTGGAGACCCGCCTGGGGGTGTTCACCCAATCCCTGCTGGAACTGCGCACCCAACTGGACAGCGACGAGGTATTGGCCAAAAGCTTGGCAAGGTTCGGCAATGTGATCCTGCCGATGCTGTTCTCCATGGGCAAACCCCTGGGTAATCCTGACCAATTGCTCCCCCCGACGGTCCAGAATCAGCAACTACCGGTGGAAAACGGGAGCGCATCAGGCGCGCCGGCCGGCCGGGCGTTGCCGGCTATTCAGGCGTTTGTTCCCCTGCCGCTGTTTATGCAGGCAGCGGCCGGCATCGGCCATCTGACGGTGGAGAAGGATATCGATGGGAATACCCGGTCCGAACCGGTTGCGGTGGATTATTACGGCACCTTTGTCCCTTCGGTGGCGGTGCAGGCGGTCATTCACTATCTGAATCTGACGGCGGAGGATATCCGGTTCAGCCCGGGCCGGGCACTTCGTCTGGGTGGTCTGTCGATTGGTCTTGATGCCAGCAGCCGGATGAATAACTTCTACTACCAGGACGACTACGGGCGCGCACCGTTTCAGATAGAGAGTTTTGTGGATGTGGTCAGTGGGCGCTCACCACCCAGGCGTTTCAAGGACAAGATCGTGCTGGTCGGGGCAATGGCGGCGGGTATTGGTGATACCCAGGCCACGGCGGTCGATGCCAACATGCCGCCGGTGGTTGCACTGGGTCACACAATTTCAAGTCTGCTCAACGAGGACTTTATCGTCACTCCCGAATGGAGCCGCTGGGCCGGCCTGCTGGCATTTGTACTGGTCACGCTCTATCTGGTGGTTTGGGTACCCCGGGGCGGGGCGGCCACCACATCCCTGACCACGGTGTTGCTGGTGGCGGCCCTGATGACGATCCAGCTCGGTCTGCTGGCCGGTGAGTCCCTGTGGATTCCCCTCATGTCGCCGGTGGTGTTGCTGCTGCTGGGGCATGCCCTGATATCCACCAGCCGGTTTCTTATTTCTGAGAAGGCCAAGCGGGACTCTGACCTGGATTCAGCGGAAAGCAACCGCATGCTGGGGCTCTCGTTCCAGGGACAGGGACAGCTGGACATGGCCTTCGACAAATTCCGCAAGTGTCCGCTGGACGAAAAAATGCTCGATCTCCTGTATAACCTGGGGCTCGATTTCGAACGCAAGCGCCAGTTCAACAAGGCGGTAGCGGTGTACCAGTACATGGCCGAGTTTGATCCGCATTTCAAGGATATTGCGGCGCGACAGGACCGCTCTCTGGCCATGGATCAATCCATCATGCTGACGCCCCAGGGCGGTGTGGGGCAATCCCTGGTGTTGAACGACAGTGGTGTGGAAAAACCCATGCTGGGTCGCTACGAGGTGTTGAAGGAGCTGGGCAAGGGGGCCATGGGTGTTGTTTATCTGGGGCAGGACCCGAAGATCAGCCGCACCGTGGCGATTAAAACCATGGCCCTGTCACAGGAGTTCGAGGGGGATGAGTTGGCGGATGTGAAGGCGCGCTTTTTCCGTGAAGCGGAAACCGCCGGGCGGCTCAACCATCCCCATATCGTAACCATCTACGATGCGGGTGAAGAGCAGGATCTGGCCTATATCGCCATGGAGTTTCTGCACGGTTGTGAACTGACCGAATACACCAAACCGGACAAACTGCTGCCGATCAGCCAGGTGTTGCAGTTGATGGCAGATGCGGCGGATGCGCTCGGTTATGCGGATGAAAACAACGTGGTGCATCGCGATATCAAACCGGCCAATGTGGTATTCAATCCGGAAACCGGTAATATCAAGCTGACCGATTTTGGTATCGCCCGTGTCATTGACTCCAGCAAGACCAAGACCGGCACCGTACTGGGTACGCCCTCCTACATGTCGCCGGAACAGTTCGCCGGCAAGAAGGCGGATGGGCGCGCCGATCTGTTCTCGCTGGGTGTGATGACCTTCCAGCTGTTGACCGGGAAATTGCCGTTCACGGGTGATTCCATGGCCAGCCTGATGTATGCCATCACCAGCAGTGATGCACCTGATCCACGCCAGTACAGGCCCGAAGTGCCGGAGTGTGCGGCTGGTATTCTGCAAGTGGCCCTGTCCAAGGATGCGGAGGACCGGTATGAAAATGGCTATCAAATGGCGGCAGACCTGCGTCAGTGTGCAGCGTTGGTGGAACAGCAGGCGAGTTGATGAACTATTCTGTTGAGTTGGCTAAGGGAACCGATGCCGGCCGGGTGCGGCGCTTGAATGAAGACTGTGTCGCTGTCGATCCATCCAAGGGGCTGTTTGTGCTCGCTGACGGGATGGGCGGGCACAATGCCGGTGAGATCGCCAGTGCCATGGCGGTGAATTATCTGCTGGATGCCCTGGCCGCACTGCGTGACCAGGTGCAGCATAACCGACAGGATCAGGTTTCAACGATCCGGCTCGGCCTGCATGAGGCGGTCACCCGATGCAATCAGCAGATATATCAGGCCGGCCGCCGTGAGGCGCGATACAAAGGCATGGGTACGACCCTGGTGGCCGGTCTGCTGCTGGAACAACAGCTGCACTATGTGCATGTCGGTGACTCGCGGCTCTACCGGCAGCGTGACGGGCGGTTGCAGCAGCTGACCCGGGATCACAGCCTGGTGCAGGAGCTGGTTCAGCAGTCCGGGCAGAGTGAAGAGGAGATCAGCGCTACCATTCCCGGTAATATCGTTACCCGGGCCCTGGGCGCGGAGGCCGATGTGGAGCCAGCCATAGGCTGCGATCAAATAGAGCCGGGGGATCTGTACCTGTGCTGCAGTGATGGCCTGAGTGACCGGCTCACCGATGAGGTGATACAGCATACCCTGGCGGGATGTGAAGGGTTGCCGGCCACCGTGGAGCACCTGATTATGCAGGCGAACGAAGCGGGCGGTGAGGACAATATCTCGCTGGTATTGTTACGGATCAATCCGGCCTCACTGTTCACCAGCATCAGGCGCTTTTTCTCCTGAACAGCCGGTGATCAACGGGTATTTAAGTGGATCACCACCAACTAACAACAGCATGTGAACAAGCAATTATATGGCTAGCCGAATTGTAAAGAGATGTCTGCTGATCAGCGCGATCTGCATCTGTACCGTCACCGTGCAGGCCGGTACGGGCTGGCAAAATGCCAGGCAGTTACTGGAGTCCGGCGATGCAGAAGCGGCCTATCAGCTACTCAAACCGGTTGAATCCGCGGAGGCGGGCCGGGCCGACTATGATGCCCTGCTGGCCCGCAGTGCTGAGCAAAGTGGCCGTTATACCGAGGCGATATTTGCCTATGAGCGACTGCTGGCGGTCCGGCCCGGCGATGCGCAAGCACGCTATCGTCTGGCCCGGATCTACTTCCGGCTGGGGGAGACGGAGAATGCCGCCAGCACCTATCGCGCCATACTGGCACAATCGCCCCCTGCGGAACTGCGCGAGGCGAGCGAACGGGACCTGTCGGCACTGAACGACGGACTCCGTTTTAACCCTACCCGCGTGAGCGGTCTTGCCGGGGTGAAGATCGGCTACGATTCCAACGTCAACAGCGCCACTGACCTGTCCAGTTTCAATCTTCCCGGGAGTGGCGTCTTTCCTCCCGTGCTGGTCAGCCTGGCGCCGGTCAGTCGCGAGCAGTCCGATCAGTTTTACCGCCTCTATGGGCGTCTCCGGATCGATCATCAACTCAGCGGTAATGTGTCGCTTTACGGCGGGGCGGATCTGCAAGCCAAGTACCTGGACGATGCGGACACTTTTGATACCCGGCAGGCTGGGGTGCTGGGTGGGGTAAGGGTGGTTCGCGGTGGTGATCAGTACCGGCTTGGGATCCGTGCCAGTCACTACCGGCTTGATGACAGCGACTACCTGAAGCAAGGTCACCTGGTTGCCGGCTGGAGCCATATGCTCACGCCAAAACGGATGGTTGAGGTGCGGGGTACATGGGGGCAATTGCATTATGCCGGGGTGCAGTCTGTACGGGATGTGGACCGGGGTGTGATTGATCTGGCGGTTACCCAGCTGTTTGATACGGCTTATCAGCCCAGGTTGCGCGCCAACCTGTACGTTGTTCAGGAGAACAACCGGCAGGCCGGTTTTTCCCACGTAGCCCATGATGCGGTGGGTATGCAGCTGTTCGGTGAACTTGCGTTGGCAGGGAATCTGTCCGCGTACGGCTTAGTGGGTTACGAAGTCCGGGATTACGGGGGAGCAGACCCGCTCTATTTACGTCCCCGGGATGATAACTATGGGACCGTCACCCTGGGACTGAAGTATGTTCCCGCACCCCGCTGGGAACTGGTGCCGGAAATTCGCTATTCGCAGAACGATTCCAACCTGGGTATCTATGAATACGACCGGCTGCAGGCGACCATTATGCTGCTGAGGCGCTTTGACTAGGAAATGGTATGAAAAGATCAGTGTGCATGTTCATTCTGTTGGGACTGCTTTCCGGCAACAGCCTGGCTGCTGCACCGGCGGGCAGGGTGGTTTTCAGCACCGGAGAGGCCAAAGCGATTGATGAAGCTGGTATCCAGCGTCAGCTGAACAAGGGGGATGCGGTGCTCAGCGGCGATACCCTGGAAACTGAGAGTGGCCTGTTACAGGTAAAGTTTTCCGATGGCGGGTTCATGTCATTCAAGCCCTACAGCCGGTTTGAGATCCAGGAGTATCGGTTTAACGGTGTATCGGATGGCCAGGAGCGCAGCCACTTCAAGTTGACCAAGGGCGGGCTGCGCACCGTCACGGGCCAGATCGGTAAGACAAATCGTACCGCCTACCGTATCAACACCCCCTCGGCGACGATCGGTATTCGCGGCACCAAGTTTTTGCTGGATCTCGATAACGGGCTGACCGTCCATATGGGGGAAGACGGTGCCCTGGAGGTCCATGATCAAGCGGGCGGTATGCGCTTTCTCAGCGCCATGGAGGTCTTTGCCGCCGGCGGCAAGGACGTGGTGATTGACCTGCTGAGAACGGCTGGTCTGGAAGCCCTGTTGCCGGTTGGTAGCGCCCTGCTGGGCAGTGGTGGCCGCAGTGTGCCCTTTGTCTCCGGGGAACAGCTGGATGCCAGTGGCCTCCCCACCGGCGTGACGATCTCTGATGGCATGCCGCCGATGAATAATCAGTTGCCGATGCCGTAGCCTACTGTCTTACCAGCTCGCTTTTGCCGGAGTCTGCATACGGGCGATGCCCTGCGCCACGATCGGGAACCGGTTATCCTGATAACACTTGCTTTTGAAAGCGTCTAGTTTGGGTGGTGTCCAGCCAGGTATGGGGTCGGGATCGGACATCAGCCCCATCAGTCGCTTGATGGTATTGGATATGATCGGTACGTACATGGGATAGCAATAGGTGATGCGCAGTTTCAGCAGATTGGCGTCCTGAATCGATACTCCGCCCTTCGGCAGGGCGGACCGGTAGATCAGGTTGTCATTCGGGATCACCTTGGTGAATTTGCCGTTCGCGTCCGGGATGCCATGGGCTGAAAAGGCGCTGGGGGAGGGGCTGAGGCGCTCTATGGCGACATAATCCCCGGTCTGTATCTCCGCCAGCACCCGGTCGCGGCTCGCCTTGACGCTGTTGATTTTATCCATCATGCCATCCGCCGGATTGACGGATGTGTAGAGCGGAGCCAGCCCCCTCGCAAGGGCGTATTCAATGGCCTGGCGATCCGCATAGTTCACCGCCCCGGCGCGAACCGCCTCAAATGCTGCGTAGGTCAGGGTCGTCTTGGCATTGTAGATCAGTGCAAACTGGAGGATACCCAGCAGTAGCAGCAGGGTGGCAAAAATAATCACAACGGTTTCAACCATGGCCTGGCCCCGTTGCCGGTGGGCGCTGTTGCCCATGCCCATGGTTATTCCTGCTCCCCGGTTTCCTGCCGGCCAGACTCTGGATCGGGCAGAGTCGGCTTTTTACCCAGAATGGTTAAGAGTTGTTGCGATATCGCCTCGCCCCGGGCGTAGAGGGGATCGTTGACCGGTGTATTCTGCAGCATCTGGGTAAAGGTGTTGGTCGATTGCTGAATCTGTACCACGCCCATATTATGCCACGCCTTGCTGAATCGCGGGTTGAGTTTCAACGCTGCACGATAGGCTTCAATAGCCGGTTCCGGTTGTCGCAGGCGGGCGTGAATATTGCCCAGCTGGAACCAGAGCTCCGGGTCGGTCGCCACTGCGTCGGTCAACTGGATGTATAGCGGGAGCGCGGTTTGATAGTCGCGCTGTTGATAGGCCTGAACGGCCTCCATCCGGATGGCCATCAGGCTCTTGTCGCCGGCGTTGGTTGCCCGGATCAGGGGCGCGTTGGATTGGCAGGCGGTGAGCAGTCCCAGCAGACAGATTGAAAGGAGGTATCTCATGGGTTGTTGTCTATCCATTCCACCCGGTCCCCGATGGTTATGCCGTTTGTATTGATGATACCCGCCCGCAACTCGATGACGCTCCGTGCCCCCAGGCAAAACGAGACCCGGCGCGGTGCCAGTGCCGATACGGCCTTTTTCACCATACCCTGACGATTCAGGTAGATGATGTCCAGCGCACTCTTCATGCCGAAGGTATGCACCGAGTTACAGGGCAGAATCCACAAGGCCTGGTCCGCTTCCAGCGGCGGCCTGCCGAGCAGGCCCCGGGTACGCTCCATGATGGATTCGGTCCTCTGCGCCCGGCCTAGCCGCAGCTTCACTGTCTGGTCCCTGTCAGCGGATAAAAAACAGAGTTCGCCGTTGCGCATCAGTTATTCAGAAACTTCATGACAATAGGGAAGCCGAGGATGATGAAGGTGACCGGGAATATAAAAACGATCAGGGGAAATATCAGCTTCACCGGGGCCTGCATGGCCTGTTTTTCCGCCCGTTGAAAGCGCTCGCTGCGACGCTGTTCAGACTGGATCCGCATGGTGGTTGCCATGCTGCCGCCCATTCGTTCAGCCTGCACAAGCGCGTTTACAAAGCTGGTGATCTCGGGAATATCCAGCCGGTCCGCCATGCGCTTGAAGGCTTCGGCTCGGGTAGAGCCTGATCGCAGATCCCGCATCACAATAGCGAATTCGTTCCGCAGTGGTCCGGAAGGGCCCTTTTGCATCGCCTGTTGCAGGGCGCCCGACAGATTCAGCCCGGCCTCGATTGCCATGGTGATAAAGTCCAGATAGACCGGCAGCGCCTTGATGACCGTCTTGGTGCGTCGCTTGCGGACATCAGACAGCCACACCAGCGGAAACAGGAAGCCGCCCAGAGGGGCGAGCAACAGGATCAACGTGGACTCCTTGGGTTGCAAGGCCGCCACCATTAACAGCGCCATGGCAAAGGTGATAATGGCCGTCAGATAGCGCAGCGCCACAAACTGCTCGGCTGTCATCAGGTAACCGACGCCGGTTTTCTGCAGTTTTTCTTCGGTATTGTCCAGGTAGCGATTCGAGTACAGCTGCACCACCGTATTGGACAACAACAGGATAAACGGCCACAACAGTTTCAGCAGCGGTGGCAGGGGGTCCATGTAGCTGCGGTCTTCGCTGTCTATCTCAGGTGCCGCGGTGCCGATAAGCAGTACCCAGAACAGGATGCTGAGACCCAGTGTGAGGATGGCGGCAATATAGAGTAGTTCCATGAAATATACGCCTTTCAGAAATCAGATATCGATATTGGTGACTTTGCGTATAAAGATAAAACCGAGCAGTTCCATGACAATGATAACCGCCACGGTGCCCCAGCCGATCGCCGTGGTAAACAACAGGGACATCGCCTCCGGTTCCAGGAACGACAGCAGAAGACCCAGAAACAGGGGCAGTCCGGTCATCACATAACCCTGCATTTTGCCCTGGGCGGTCAGGCTTTCGATTTTGCCCTCCATGGCCGCCTTCTTGCGCAGCGTATCGCTGAGCGTGTCCAGTGTTTCAGCCAGGTTGCCACCCACTTCGCGGGAGATTCGCATGGCGGCGCCAAACATCAGGAAATCGGGCACCGGCAGACGGCGCTCCATGTTGCGAAGGGCTATATCGAAGTCGAGACCGATCCGCCGTTCGCGCAGAAACAGGATGAACTCCTGGGAAAGGGGCGCCGGCTGTTCCTTGACCAGGCTCTCCAGGGCAATATTCAGACTGGCGCCGGCGGTCAGGCTGCTTGAGACGATGCCCAGTGCGTCCGGCAGTTGCTTTTCAAAGGTGCGCAGGCGGCGTTTCCGGGCCGCCTTGTAGATATAGAACGGCACCACCATGACCAGTATGGCCACCACCAGGGTGACAATGATGTCGCCGGTGAGCAGGAGTGCCAGCAGGGGCAGGATTACCAGGGCTAGGACGTTATAGAAGAACAGCCGCGCCGGGTCGATAAACAGGAACATGTCTTCCATGTTGACGCTGGCGGTATCCATGAACACCGCCTCGTACTCCCCCCAGAAGGCACGTCCGCGGGTGACCATGATATAGGCGATGATAAAGCATGCCGCGAAGAACAGCAGCACACTGCTCCAGAGCAGCATGTTGGTCGAAATTGTGCTGGGCAGTGTCACCGTCAGGTCCATAATTAAAAGATCGTCATGTCTACCGGGATACCCCGTGCCCGCAGGCCTTCGTAGAACTGCGGTACCTGGCCGGTGGATTCAAAATGTCCCACCACGTTGCCGTCCGAGTCGAAGCCCTCCTGTTTGAACAGGAAGATATCGTTAAGCTGGACCACGTCCCCCTCCATGCCGGTGATCTCCGAGATATGGGTCACCTTGCGGCTGCCATCCGCGAGACGGGACTGCTGCACGATCAGGTTGACTGCTGAGGATATCTGCTCCCGAATGGCCCGCACGGGCAACTCCATGCCGGACATCATCACCATGACCTCCAGGCGGGAGATCACATCCCGGGGGCTGTTGGCATGGGCCGTGGTGAGGGAGCCGTCATGGCCGGTATTCATGGCCTGCAGCATATCCAGTGCCTCGCCCGATCGGCACTCGCCCACCACGATGCGGTCAGGGCGCATACGCAGACAGTTCTTCACCAGGTCCCGGATCGTCACTGCCCCCTTGCCTTCCAGGTTGGGTGGACGGGCCTCCAGGGATACCAGGTGTGGCTGGCTGAGCTTCAATTCCGCCGCATCCTCCACGGTAACGATACGTTCGGTGACCGGAATGAAGTTGGAGAGGATATTGAGCAGGGTGGTTTTACCGGAGCCGGTGCCACCGGATATCACGATATTCTGGCGCTGCTCCACCGCGGTCTTCAGCAGCTTCACCATGTTTTCGTTAATGGTGCCGTAGTTAATCAGGTCACGGTCGGTCAGCTTGGTCTTGGAAAACTTACGGATGGTGATGCAGGGGCCTTTCAGTGCCAGCGGCGGAATGATGGCATTGACCCGGGAGCCATCCGCCAGGCGGGCATCCACCATCGGTGAGCTTTCATCAATGCGCCGTCCCAGTGGCGAGACGATGCGTTCGATTGCCGACATCACCGCTTCGTCGCTGCTGAACGCCACATCGCTTTTGGTCAGGCGACCCTTCTGCTCCACGTAGATATCGTCATAGCTGTTGACCATGATCTCGGTGATATCGTCGTCGGCCAGCAGCTCTTCCAGCGGCCCGAGACCGACCGCCTCATTCAGCACCTCGCGTTTCAGGTGTTCCCTGTCGATAAACTCCGGTAACTGGCTTTCCATGCCGTTCATGATCTCGTCGATCATCTGCTCGACACGCAGGCGCAGCTCATCCTCGTCCATGTCGCCCACATTGGTTCTGCGCAGATCCATCATGCGCAGTAACTCCTGGTGGACCCGGTTCCGCCAGAGGTAGATGCGTTGCTTCTCCACATTGACCTTGGTGGTCTCCTTGTCTTCGGCCTGTATGGCCTGGCCGACAAAGGTCTCCATGGTCCAGTCTTTGTTATCCAGTGTTTCCGGTTCCGCGGCGAACGCGGGCGTCTCTTCGATATCCTCCCCGATAGCGTTACCGACACGGAAATCGTAACTGCCGATATTGATAACGTCGGCGCTCCTGAGCGGCCCGTAATAGTCGATGCGGGAGCCATTGACCGAGGTGCCGATGCCTTCGCTGACATCTTCGATATAGATCCCCTTGTCGGTCATCTCCAGCCGGGCATGGATGGGTGCTATTCGCCAGCCACGAATCTGTACCAGGTTTTCACGGGATTTGCCGATGGTGCACTGCTTGATCGCACAGCGAATACGCTTGGTATTTTTACCTTTGTCGGTAATGACAATGACATCAAACATCAGTCGAGGATCTCATCGCTTTCGTTAATGGATTCAAAAAAGGCCTGGCGTAATTCCCGCGCCTTTTCGATAGCCGCCTGGTTACTGGCGCTCTGGGTGTCCACCACGGTGGGGGTAATGAAGATAACCAGGTCGCTGCGATTGTTACGGAACGAAGTGGAGCGGAACAGTGGACCCAGAATGGGCAGGTCACCCAGCCAGGCCACCTTGTCGGTATCCTTGGAAACCTCGTTGTTCACCAGGCCGCTGATAACCAGGGTTTCGCCATTGCGCAGATTGGCCTCGGTCAAGGTCTTGCGGGTACGAATACCGGGCACGCCGTTGACCGTCACCGATGCATCAATAGTACTGACCTCCGCCTCAACCTTGGCCGACACATTGCCATTGATGCCGGCTTCGGGTTCCACCTTCAGGGAGATACCGTAATCCTTGAATTCGATGGTGGTGGTGCCATCCGGACCGGGCACCGGGATCGGTATCTGGCCGCCGGAGAGGAATTCCGCCTTGCCGCCGCTCTTTGCGGTCAGGGTGGGGGAGGCCAGGATCAGCGCGTCGCCATCCGTCACCGCGATGTTGATGGCCGAGGTGATCAGGGTGGCCAGGCCAAAGAAGCCATGCCCGCTGCCGGCCAGTGTGGCGCCGGTCACGCTGAGTACATTCTGGTTCTCCAGTACCGTGGCCACGCCCTTGTCGGCAAAGTCTTCGGTATAGCCGATGGAGGGACCGTTAAAACTGGTGCTCCAGCGAATGCCCAGTTCATCCAGCTTGTTGGTATTGAACTCGGTGATCTGCACATTCAGCGAAATGGTCGGTTTGAGAGCCAGTTTGGTCTGGCTGGTCAGGTCCAGAATGGTGGGAAAGACCGACTTGGCCGCTTCGATCAGCGCCTTGCCATCGGCATCGACAGAGCCTTCAATGACCGCATATTTGCCTACCTGGCTCACTTTCAGCCCGGTCAGCGATGACAGGAGGGTGGAGATGTCGGCCAGGCTGCTGATGGTGGTGAGGTTGATCAGGTCGCTGTACTTGCCAGCAACCTTGTCAATCAACTGGCTGGTCTGCTCGGTGACCGAGCCCTCGATGATGGTGTTGCCGCCTACTTTTCTTAAGGTCAGGTTGGGCAGGTTTCGTAATACGCCGCGAATCTCTGACGAGGTGCGGGCAGAGTCCTGCTTGGTGATATAGATCTTGTGCCGGACCTGGTTGCCGTTCTCGAGCCAGATTTGCAGTTCAGTATCCCCCTCCTTTTCGGCCAGAACCAGCAGGTTGCCATTTTCCAGGATAGAGGTGCTGAGCAGACTGCCGTTACCGACCGCGACCCGGGTGATCTTGCCAAGCTTGAGAACCTGCATGTCACCCACGTAAAGTCTGAAATTATCAGCAATGGCCGGAGTGCTGATGGTGGCGATGAGCAGGACAAGCAATCCCAGGCTGGCAGTAATTTTTTTATTGTAAGACATAAGTCTTGTTTCCTGTTGATATCTTGAGTAGCTGTGCCGCGACGGCTTTGGATAACCGCCCGGGTTATTGCAATACCGGAACCTTGTTTACCGTGGCGACACTGTCCTTGCTGACGCCACCGACAATGTAATCCACCTCATAACCCGGCCCGGCGATGCCGCCTGCAGTACCAGGCAGGCCGCTGTTTTCGGCGCTCAGACCGGCCAGCAGGGTGCCATCTTTTCGGGATACGGTGCCGTCGGCATTAATGATGATATTGTCGGGGTCGACCACACTGCCGTCCGCCAGTACCAGCTTGCCATCCTTGTTCAACCTGGCTCCCTTGATGATCGCGCCGTTTGCGGTTGTGATATTGCCGTCACCGTCGGTGCGCAGATCGCCAGCCAGTTGGCCGGCTTTCACCCCGTTGAGCAGTTTGCCGTCCTTTGTCATGACGCTCCCGTCTGCCTTGATGATGACATCATTGGGGTCGACGATGCTGCCGTCTGCCAGCACCAGCTTGCCATCCTCGTTCAGGGTAGCTCCCGACAGGGCGATACCGTTTTCCGATACCACCGTGCCATCCGCCAGGGTCGTCAATTGACCCGCCTGTTGGGTCCTGGCCCCGCCCAGTACAACGCCGTCCTTGGTAATCAGGCTGCCATCGTCGGCAACCTGGATCGTATCCGGGTCAATTACATTGCCGTTAGCATCAACCAGCTCACCCTTGTCGTTGATAGACAGCCCCCGTCCGGAGAGTACCGTGCCATCCCTGGTCATGATGCTGCCGTCTTCTCCGATGATAATGTTCTGGTTGGCCAGCGCCTTGCCATCCCGGGTGCGGATGACGCCATCCTCGCCGACCACCAGGTTTCCAGCCAACCGGGCTGCTGCCGCCCGGGCAGCGGCCTGGGCGGCCAGGGTCTGTGCATTTGCCTTGATGGAGTCGACCGAGACCCTGGTAAAGCCCGAGCCACCGTTATCCTTGCGGTTACGCAGCAGCGCCAGGATGTCTCCCTTGTCCTGGGCGATGGTTATCAGCGCACCCTGCGTGGGTGTCACGTTCAGGGTCAGGGTGGTGAAGTTCTGATCCGGCAGCGCGCCGATTCCGCCACGTAACAGCCTGACTTTCTCTTCATAGTCCCGTGCCGAATCCCTGCCGGTTGCCAGTACCTCAACATTTTCCAGTACCGGTACCACTTCATTGGCAACCTGTTGACCGGAGGGATCGGACCCGGGAGGCAGGTTGACGAACAGGTCAATGCGATTGCCGGGACGTATCAGGCCGGCGATGGAGTTGATTTCATCCACCTGAATGGTCATGGCGCGACGCTTTTCAGGGATGGTATCAGAGAAGTCCAGTGGGAACTCCTGGTCGATATAGCTGTGCAGGAGTGGCTTGCCGGCATCCAGGTTCTGTATCAGTACCTGGTTTTCAATGTCGTCAAACTTATCGGGAGTCACCGCATTATTGTCGAGATATTTGTTCGGGATCTCGCGCACGGCCAATGTATCGCCGTTAAGAATGTCGCCTTTGACCAGGTTCTGCTTGGCAACGATGACGGCGACCATCTCTTGCTTGGGCGTCAAAAGCTCCCTGAGCTCTGCTTCCCGATTGTTCAGGTACAGGGTGGCGAGGCCGGCGCCGACCAGGCCCAGAACCAACGCGATAATAAATAACCCCAGTGTCTTTTTATTATTGGTAGACACATTCGTCCCCTATTGTCATCAAACAGATTTGGTGGAATACAGCTCTGCTGTTCTTGTTATTCGCCGGTCTAGAAAAAGGCATCAAAGATACCCAGGTCGGGTTTCACATTAATGTTATTGAACGGATCTTTGAATTTGCTGATATCAAAGTTCTGCAGTGTGTTATCGACCTTGTTCAAGGTATTCGCCAGATCCCCCAGTGTGTTGGCACCGGCTGCCAGCTGCGGGCTCAGCTCCGGGTATTTTCCCAGGTGGTCGTAGTAGACCGACAGTTCAGACAGATCGTCGGTCTCCGGGATCTCGGACAGGGAGAGGGCGTAGCTGTGACCCCGGTGCTTGCTGGCGATCGCCTCCAGCAGGGAGTCGCTTTCATTCTGGGTAATGCCGACGGAACCCAGTCCCGGTGCCAGCAGGGCGGCCGAGAGTGCGGCCAGGATGACAACGTACTCCACCATCGACTGACCGGCCTGCCGGCCGGAGATGGCCGGTGCCCTGGAGCGATTTGCAGATAATTTCAATATCATCGACTCAAAAGTCCCCTGGATACCTCGTTGGCAACAACGGATGTCTTGCCATTGAGTTCGTTAATCGTGATGGATACAGTTTGTCGGCCCTGCCTGAAATGCAGTGCGTAACCCCTCTCTCTGGGGGCGGTGGGCTGGGACATGACAGCTTCCCAACCCTTGTTTTTATAATGATTTTTGTAAAAAACCGCATTGGCACGCGGCGAGAAATCATTGTATAGCAAAAGCGTGCGCGCTGTCTTGCCGGGGTCTTTGCTGCGCTGGTCATTGACCACCTGGCTGCCGGCCATTTTGGGGAAGCCTTCGCCAGTTGATACTTTGTACTTACCGCTGTCCAGTCTGGCGGGCAGGTCGCTGATGCTCAGATAGCCCCAGGTATTCCGGCTGCCACCGTGTTGTATCTGGACGTTGTGCAATTCATCACCCTGACGGCTGGTGATCATCTGCCAGGGAGCCGCCTCGCTCTCGACATATTGCCCCTCACCCCACAGCTCTCGGTAATACTGCAGTATCTCATCAATACTGGCATCGGATTCGAACTTTCGGATGGCCAGCGTCATGCCCAGCGTGGTGGTGGATTCGGTCACACTGCCGACGCTGGCATAGGGCGGAGCCGGAAACTCATCATTGGCGCTGGCACTGGCGGTTACGCCCAGCCACAGCAAGTTGATGATCATCCCCAGAGACCGTTTAATCGACACAGTACCCTCCATCGCACTGGATGCTCCGGGGGTCATTCTTTAATGCTCCGACCGGTACATCGTCCTTGGTCATGTGGCCGAACATCAGGCTGTCATCAGCGAGTTCCGGTGAGAGTAGTACGGTGCTGGCAATATCCTGTAGCGGGATACCCCAGCCGTTCAGAATGGTGTCGATCAGGATTGTCGGAACCAACCCTTTGGCCTGATAGAGAGTGTGATCTGCGCCGCCGGCGCCCCAGGTTTCGGTCAGTAGCTTGCCTTTCGCGGTCATGTTCAGGTTGAGCGGGTTGCCGAACAGGGGATTGCGCGTACCGGAGTTGAGGGTCAGGTAACCGGGGGCCGGTTCCACCGGCATGGAGACCGAAACATCATAGCGGCCATCAATGGAGAGGTTACCATCCGGGTTCATGGCGTCGAATCCGGCGTCAATGCCGAGCAGGTTGAAGGCGCCGGATATCAGATTCAGGCCAGCGCCGATTGTCCCTGTAACTGCACCGAATATATAGGTTTTGTCGGGAGTCTTGTTCGATCCGCTCGCCTTGGTGGTGGAGTTGCCGGGCGGCACGAACATGGGAAGACCATTGTGGTAAGTCCACAACGGATTTCTGTCCCCCGCGTTGTAACCGGCCTTATCCGTACCGGTGCTGATGGGGATAGCGGTGTCGGAGAAGAAGCGACGTTCCGCTTCCCGTTGCACGGTCACGAGGGGTTTAAGCGGCATTTCCGCCTGGCTGATCGCCTTGAAGCCGGCGGGTTGGTCGTTCAGGTCGGAGTAGTGGGCGGTGTACTCCCAGGTCACATAACGGGCTGCCTGGGTTGACGCCAGTTTCATATCAATATACTTCCCAACCGCCGGCACGATGATGAACAGGGGGACCAGGGCAAACGAGGCGCTGACCACAAATTCGGTCATGGATTGTCCCCGTTGTCGTCGACCGCCAATGCACATCAGAAGAAGCCCTTGATGAAATTTAAAATGTTGCTCATGTGGTTCAGGTTGGTGGTTACCTGAACCGGTAGCCAGAGCTGCCCCTGCTGAATCGTCAGTGCAGCAGTCCGGTCGATATAGCTGGTATCCACCAGTCGTGCTGACCAGTAAGGGTTAAAGGCGTTCCCCAGCTCTGTTTCCCCATCATCCCGGGCGAAATAGCTGAGTGAGTTCGGACGGCTGAAATAGACTTGCGACTTACCCAGTACCGCCAGACGTTCATTGGCAGCGCCCGATTCCAGGGCAAAACGTCCGGTGGCACTGCTTTGAGGAATTTTGTCTGCTTTTTTGGTCAGGCCGATCAACAGGTAGGGTGATTCAAACCCCAGTTTCAGTTTCGAATCTATTTTTATCGGATCGGGGCCGGTCTTGCTGTCGTTGTAACGTGGCAGGCCCTTGTTGGCACCATCCAGTACATTCATGTTCACGGCCGAATAGGGGCCGTCAAGACCGGACACCGACACCGGCGGATTCCACCACCAGTTACCCGGGCTGATCTTGGGGCTGCCGCCATACCCGTCCTTATCCACACCCAGCAGGGACATCATCTTGTAATTGACCTTGCTGGCGTTTTTACCCGTGCTCTGGGCGATCTGTGCGCCGCCTGTACCCATCGGCACTCCAGCGCGTTCGTCCATGTCGACACCCAGGCCAACGACCTTGAACAGTAGTTTGATATCCACATTCATACCGACGGTATCCACCGCTGTCCAGCTGTAGCGTTGTTCCTTGCCTTTGGTGATATAGCGTACGTCCGATCCGCCATTTCTATCCATGGTGACCGAGATGGCCAGACGAAAACAGAATATGCATTCGCCGAGTACCTTGATATCCGGCGGGTCGATGTTGATCGGTGGGAACATGGGAACCGACCATCCGCCCGTCTGTTTGTCGTTACAGATGAACCCCGTGCTGCAGTAGCGATTTTTGGAGAACGGATCCCGCGCCGCGTTGACCATGGCGGCCAGACGCTCCATCCCCGATTTCTGGGCCGCGGTGGTGGGTTTGTCGCCCAGTTGCGGAATCAGGTCCCAACCCTTGTGGGAGCGGTAGGAGGTGATAAACGGGTCGCCTTCGAAGTTAAAGTCACTGAAATGGGTCTGGTAGTGGCGCAGCAGTGCAAGCACACCAAACAGTGAGAGTTCAGCATCCTTGGCGTTGCCACTGATCATTTCGCTCAGGGTACTCAGGCTGAACACCAGGCTGCCCATGTGCATGCCGCGCTGGGCTACGCTGTACGCCTGGTTGATATAGTTCAGCGGTTTGGATACGCCCTTGGCGAAGATGTTGACGCCCTTTTCGATGACGGTGGTTACGGTTTTCAGGGCCGATATGATGCCCTTGATAATCTGACCGATAACGGGGACCGGGTAGACCGGGGAGAAATAGAGATCCAGAAAGCCGGGGGTTGAGCGGGTCATCTTGGCCCAGGATGCCATGCCAACCATCTGTCCCAGGGCAACCTCATTGGCCACCATGGCCCGGTTGGTGTAGGCGGTGAAATTAAGGTCGCGGGCCTCGATGGTGGAAACACTGTACGCCGCGGCATCGGCGGCGTTTTGCAGCTGCATTTTTTCGCTGGTCAGGATGCCGGTATTAACCAGCGACAGCCCCAGCAGAACGCAGGCGACGGTGACGAGTAGAATTAATAGAATCGCCTGCCCACGTTGTACCAGTGGGGAACTAAAATGATGCCCACGACAGACTCCGCTCATAAGATGAGAGGGGCGCCGTGCGGAACGCACGGCACCCGCGTCTAGTTGGATTGGCCGGTGTAGTCGCTAAGCTTCTTCGAGCTGCTGGCCGTGCCGGCGGCTTTTGTGCCTGCATCTGATGCTTTTTGCAGGGTGGTGCTGCCATCCTGTCCGGAGAGTTCCTGGGTCATGGCTCCCATCTGGCCGCGGATGGTATCACCAAAAAAGCCATAGACGGCAATAGCAGCAATAGCAATCAAGGCAACGATAATGATGTACTCGGTCATGCCTTGTCCTGCCTGTTTAATATAACGCTTCACTGGCTATCCTCCCGCTATGTTTAATCTTGTGGTGACTGGGTATTAAATATGACAGACAATCAGGCGCTGTCACGGCACTTTCATTATAACTAAAAAAGGAATCTAGGAAAGCGGTACGGAAATGTTACCCTGTTACTGTTTTTTTCAGTCGGCCTGGTGTGGTCGGGTACCGGTGACGTGCGGCGCCGGGTATTACCCTTTATCGCCAGACTGGCGAAGCGCCTGACGATGGGCTATCAGTCCACCCAGCGCGAAGCCCAGAAAAGTGACCAGGCCGACCAGTCGGCCACCCGGCTCGACAACATTGAGCAGTATGACGCCGCAGACCAGGCCGGTTAATGGCGAGACCAGTAGCGCCCGGGCATTTCTGCCGGTGATGAACCCGATCAGGGTGGCGATGAGGATAAGGCAGAACGCAATGATCGCGGTCCATTGACCGTTGGTCATGAAGTCATACGTGATTTGCGCATAACAGTTGGATAGGTCCGGCTCCAACAGTTGCTGGCAGCTTGAGTAGTCCGCCTGGTTCAGTTGGCCTATGCGATAGTAAAGCAGACCGACAAAAGTCCCTCCCAGGATGAAAGAACCGAGAATCGCTGCCGATAAGATTCGAACAAAGGGGAGTTTGTCCAGCATGGGTGTCTGTGATCCGAGGAAGGCGCAATTATGAGTTTGAGGCTGAAGTTTAATCTAATATTGGTTGTCATGGGTATGTTCGGCCTGCTGGTGGCCGGCATCATCGCCTATGACTTGCAGATAAAGCACGCGCGGGAAGAGGTTCTGGAAACGGCGGCCATCCTGATGGAGAGTGCGCTGGCGGTGCGGGATTATACCGTTGATGAGCTGCAGCCCCTCATATCGGCCAGTTCGGGAGGCAAGTTTGTGGTGCAGACCGTTCCTGCCTATGCGGCATCCCGGTATGTACACAATCTGCAGCAGGAGCGTCCGGACTACTCCTATAAAGAGGCGGCCCTGAATCCCACCAATCCGCTAAACAGGGCGACCGATTGGGAGGCCGATATCATCGACCATTTTCGCACCCATGATTTACCGGAAATGGTGGGGGAACGGGATACGCCCATCGGCAAGACCCTCTATCTGAGCCGGCCTATTCGGATTACCAATCCCAGCTGCCTGGTCTGCCACTCCACCCCCGCTGCTGCACCGGCCGGGTTACTGGATCGCTATGGCAACTCGAACGGATTTGGTTGGCAGCTGAATGAAGTGATCGGCGCGCAGATCGTCACGGTACCGCAATCGGTGGCGCTGGAGCGTGCCTACCATGAGTTTTATCTGTTTATGGGGACATTGCTGGGCGTGTTTCTGGTGGTTGGATTTGCGCTCAACCTGCTGTTGCACCGTTTTGTTATTGCCCCGGTCATAAAAATGGCGGAGCACGCTGACAAGGTCAGTACGGGCACCCTGGATCTACCGGAATTGACGATTCACGGGAAGGATGAAATCGCCTCCCTGGGTCGATCCTTCAACCGGATGCAGCGCAGCCTGGGCAGCGCGGTCAACATGCTTAACGATACGCTGGAGTAAATGGGGTTTCATGATGTCCGACATCCCGGAAAAACTGGGTAAATATCAGATCAAGAGTGTTATTGGCCAGGGGGCCATGGGGGTGGTCTACCAGGCGTTTGATCCGGATATCGAGCGCAATGTGGCGATAAAGGTCCTGCATGCCCATCACTGTGCCGGTGAGCATGGCAAGGATCTGGGTGAACGGTTCAGACGGGAAGCGCAGGCGGCGGCCCGTTGTATCCATCCAAACATTGTTGCGATTTTCGAATTGGGACGCTACCGGGAACAGGACTATATCGTGATGGAATTTGTCCAGGGTGAGGAGTTGAAATATTTCCTCGCCAGTGGCCATCAGTTTTCCCAGGATGAGGCGCTCTTTGTCGTGATGGAGGTGCTGAAAGCACTGGCGGTTGCGCACGCCCAGGGGGTGGTGCACCGGGATATCAAACCTGCGAATATCATTTTGCTGGACAGTGGTGGGGTAAAGGTGACTGACTTTGGCGTGGCCCGCCTGGACAAGTCCGATCTGACCCTGGCCGGTAACATGGTTGGTACGCCCAACTATATGTGCCCGGAAGGCCTGCGTGGCGAGGTGGTGGACCAGCGGGCCGATATCTACAGCACCGGGATGGTCCTGCTGGAGATGCTGACCGGCGCCCGTATTACCCCCAAAGAGCTCTACTCTGTACCGATTAATCACTTTATTGATGGGGTATTTGCCACCGAGCCGGGGCGGTTGATCGGCGACCGATTGCAGTCAATTATCCGCCAGGCACTGAGCGAAGACAAAGCGGCGCGTTTCCCCTCTGCCCAGGCATTTCTGGACAGTCTGCAGCCCCTGGCTGGTGATAGCCAGGCGGCGCCGGACACGGTGGCCCGCCTTGCCCAGACCGTGGTCAACCAGAAGCCGCTCCGGGAGTCGGTTCCTTCGGGCAGCGGGCAATTGGTCTCCACGGATACGCTGCAAGAGCTGGAGCATAGTCTGACCAGCTACGTTGGCCCGATCGCCGGTATCCTGGTGCAAAAATCCTTCAGCGGGGTTTCATCACCGGACGAGCTGGTGCAGTCCCTGGCGGCCCATATCAGTGATGTTCAGGAGCGTGAGGCATTTCTGGTCAGGGCGCGGACGGTACTCAGCCAGGACGCCACGGTGCTGAACAGGTCAGCCGGCCGGCCGGCTGGCTCCACGGTGAACCGAGCCGCGGCAACCGATTTCTCCTCCACCATCGATCAGGCGGCGTCGGACAAACTGGCTCAGCTCCTGGCTTTCTACGTGGGGCCGCTGGCGCCACACCTGCTGAAAAAGTGCCTGGCCAAAAGCCACTCTTACGAAGACCTTTGTCAGCGCCTCGCCAGCCGTATCCCGACCGAGGCGGAGCGGGTTGAGTTTCTCAGCAAGGCCGGATCCGCAGGTGCCGGCGGCTAATCCTCGTCAGCGGCGCGCCTTGGTAAACTCTTGTTCAGAATCAGGTAGCCGAGCAGACCGGAAGCCAGCGAGCCGATAATAATGCCAAGCCGGTCATCAAACACCCGGTTGATATCGGTCTCTTCAAAGGCCAGGGAACCGATGAACAGGCTCATGGTGAAGCCGATGCCGCATAGCGCGGCGGTGCCGTAGAGTGAGCTCCAGGAGACGCCCTGGGGCAGGCGGGTCAGGCTCATCTTTATCGCCAGCCAGCAGAAACCGAACACGCCCAACTGCTTGCCGATGAACAGACCCAGCGCGATGCCGACCGGCACATTGTGCAGCAGTTGCTCGGTGCCGACCCCGGTCAGGGTGATGCCGGCATTGGCGAAGGCGAATATGGGCAGGATCCAGAAGGCCACCACGGTGTGCAGATCCCGCTCCATCTCCCGCAGCGGCGAACGTTGCGGATCACTTTTGGATTTCATCGGGATAAACATGGCCAGGATCACCCCGGTCAGCGTAGCGTGCACGCCCGATTTCAGCATGGCGACCCACATGATCAGCCCCACCAGCATGTAGAGGCTTTTTGATTCCACCTGGCGCCGGTTGAACAGCAGCAGCAGGGGGATACAGCAGGCCACTATCAACAGCGAGGTCATGGATATCTTGGCGGTGTAGAAGACCGCGATGATGATGATGGCGCCGATATCATCAAAGATGGCCAGCGAAGTGAGGAAGATTTTAATGGCGGTGGGTACGCGTGAACCCAGCAGTGCCAGTACGCCCAGCGCAAAGGCGATATCGGTCGCTGCCGGTATGGCCCAGCCCGACATGGCGGAGCTGTCATGCAGATTGAAAAAGATGTAGATCGCCGCCGGTATCGCCATACCGCCGATTGCGCCAATGCCCGGCAGGACAATATTGCGCGGGTCGACCAGTTCCCCTTCCATCAGTTCCCGTTTCAGCTCCAGCCCGACCAGAAAGAAAAACACAGCCATCAGGCCGTCGTTTATCCATAGCAGCAAGGGTTTGGCAATTTCGAACGTGCCGACGCTGACCGCCACCTGGGTGTCCAGGATCAGGGCGTAGTAGGGCTGTAACGGTGTGTTGGCGCAAACCATGGCGAATGCTGCGGCAATCATCAGAATGATGCCGCCCGCCGATTCGAGCCTGAAAAAGCCTGCAATAAATGTCTCTTTTAGGATAACCATTAATGAGTTGAACGTCTGGTTGGAGGGGGAAGAATCGCCCCTTGTTAGTTATAGGCTAAGTTGCCTGACGATGCGGAGTGAGCATCACGGACATCGCATACAGCGGTAAATTTTGCCGATTCTTTGGGTTCAGCTCAACCCTGTTAACCGTGTGCTGGTCGACTCAATCCTCAATGAAGGGGTACTGGTTGAGCCGTTGGGCCTATTTTCCTTTCGATGAACGGCGCGCTTTTCTGGCGGCCCGCCGGGCCGCTTTTTCCGCCTGGATACGTTGGGTCTCCTGCTGCTCCTGCTCCATCATCGGCGGCGTCTCCAGGGTGATCCGCCCCAGGTTGCCGCTGCGCAGTTCGGTCAGCAGCAGTTTGCCAGCCTTCTCCATGTCGACCCGGCCGCCGCCGCGCAGGCAGCCCCGTTTGCGCCCGATCTGCTCCAGTAGTTCATACTCCGCGTCGGGCAGCTGTTCCAGCCCGTATCGTTCCCGGAGATTGGCAGCATAGGCGGCCAGCAGGTATTCAGCGGCAAAGCAGGCCACGTCGTCATTCTGCATGGCGGTCTCCTTGATGGCGCCGGTGGCGGCCAGGCGATAGCCGCTGTTGCGGTTTTCAATATTGGGCCAGAGCACGCCGGGGGTATCCCAGAGAATCAGGCCGTCACCCAGGTTGATCCGTTGCTGGGCCTTGGTAATGGCGGGTTCATTACCGGTCTTGGCGATGGTGCGATTGGCCAGTATGTTGATCAGGGTCGATTTGCCCACGTTGGGAATCCCCACAATCATCGCGTGAACACCCCTGACGCTCCCGGCTTTGGCCGGGAACAGCTGGCGGCAGAGCTGGGGCAGCTGTTTCAGGGTGGCCGGCTGCTGACAGCTGATGGCGAGGCTTTTTACCCCCTGTTCCTGTTCCAGGTAGTGCTGCCAGCGTTCGGTAACTGCCGGGTCGGCCAGGTCACTCTTGTTCAGCACCTTGATGCAGGGTTTGTCGCCCCGCAGGGTGGAGAGCATGGGGTTGGTGCTGCTGAACGGGATGCGCGCGTCCAGCACCTCGATAATCACATCGACATGGGCCAGGGTCTCCCTGATCTGCTTGCTGGCCTTGTGCATGTGGCCCGGATACCACTGAATCTGCATGAATCTTACCTGTCGCCATCGTTGTCAGCCCGCCTGACAGCTGTCTGGCGGGCCAGTATACCGAAGTTGGCGTTCCGGCGTGTCATTCATGCCGGGTCCGGTGCGAGCGGGTTAACCATCCTCCAGCAACCGGTCCGGGGTAAAGCCCAGAATCAGCGCTCCCCAGTGCTTACCGTCGATATAGAGAGGCAAGGAAAGGTCGTTGAGCACCTCTCCCGTATCCCGGGTGTAGGTCTGCAGCAGGAAGGGCTCGGTGTTGGCGGCACGACGCTTCTCGGCCCGGCTGTTGTTGTAGATCTTCAGGTGCCGGCTGTTGATATTGTCGGTCTCGAAATCCCCGGTCATGGGTTTGGACAGGTGTTTGTGGTGGGCCGGCAGATAGCCATTTTTATCCACCGGTACCACGTAGATAAATTCCGGCCGCTGCTTGATGAACGCGTCAATCATCGGCTGGATCACGCCCTCAAAAGTGTGCACGTAGGGCAGGTTGTATTTTTGCGGGTTGGTGTTGGGAATGGGCTGGTAGTTGGTATCGAACAGGTTGACTCCCCGCGCGGCCATGTCGTTGAGGGCATCCTGTACCTGGCCTGCCCACCCCCTGGCTGTCTGAATGATATTCTCGAAACCGCCGCGGCCGATGATGAAGCGGGACAGCAGTTCCTGGGTCTGTTCGGTGGCGACTTCCAGTTCGTGTGAGTGTTTCTCCGAATCGTCCATCTCGCTTTTAATGCTTTTGCTCAGCTCGGCAATTTCGCTGACGTTGCGATGGGACTCCTGGTTGGTGATCGACAGCTCCTCAATGGCCGCGCTGATCTCGATCAGCTGGGAATTAACGGCTTCAAAATCGTTCATCATCCGGTGGAACTGGGACGCGGTCTCAGCGACCACCGTCTGGGTGTTCTCGGTATAGCTTTTGATCTCCTGGGTACCGGTCTTGGTGTTCTCCACCAGGTGGGACATCTCGTTGATATTTTTGCTGATCTCGCCGGTCGCATTGTTGACCTTGTGGGACAGATTGCGTACCTCGTCCGCCACCACGGCAAAGCCCCGGCCATGCTCGCCGGCCCGGGCCGCTTCGATGGCGGCGTTCAGCGCCAGCAGATTGGTCTGATCGGAGAACTCCTGCACCATGGAGAGTATGGTGCGGATGTTTTCCGAATTCTTGCTCAGCATGTTGACGGTTTCATTAAAACCTTCCAGCAGTTTGCCGACGGCGGCAACCTGCTCAGATACGGTTATGAGCCGTTCCGAGGAGCTGTTTGCCTCTTCCAGGTTAGCGCTATTCTGTTCCGATATGGCGTTGGTGTGACGGGCGATTTCATCAATAGCCCGGGTCGCTTCACTGCTGGACTGGAACACCTGGGTGGCATTGCTCTCCTGGTGATCGGCCCGCACATGGGCGGAGTGGATCATCTTGTCCAGCTTGGTCGCGCCCACCGCGACGCTGACAGTGCGGCGGCGGGTATTATCAATAATGTTGCGCAGATTTTCGGCAAACTGATTGTAGCTGTGGGCCATCTCCGCGATCTCGTCCTGGGTCGTGATCGGCAGGGTGGCCGAAATGTCACCATCTTTTTCTGTAATCCCGTCCAGAATCCGGGTGATCCCTTTGATCGGACGCAGAAACAGGTGACGCATGTAGAGGATGATGCCAACGGCCGCCACCAGGCTGACCAGGGTGATGCCCAGCATCAGGAACATGTGCTGATCCAGCAGCTCCGTTAACTGCCCGATCAGGGCGGTATCGGTGGCGTTGTCCGCCAGCACGGCGCGGACATCGTTGGTATGCATGTAGACCAGCCAGAACATCAGGAGCTGAAACAGGACCAGAAAGCCCACATTGCCGATGATTTTCCGGGTCAGGGTGTAGAAAAAGTGTTTCTCGATTTGAGTGTATAGGCTCATCGTTCGATCTCTGACTTTAATAATTGTTTTATTGGAAGTTGTCATCCCTGTCTCCTCCTCCTCCGATGACAGTTCCGGTGTCAGTGACCGATGTGGATATCAGTTCCGCTGGTCGTCCATTTATCGCCTCACATCGGACAGGGCTCCTGTCTATTGGCATACCTAGGTTTTCGGACGCAGATTGAAATTCTTTAATAGTATGCCTGGGCAGTCCGGCCCGCTTGCAATGCCAGCGTAACACGAAGCGTCTGCTGCCGGTCGGTATTGGCGGGTTGCATCTGATATATTACTGACAGATTATACGCGGTATGATGCCGGCCTCAGTGAATCTGACAGGTCTGGCGATGGGTGTTAACCGGGCCGTGAATCAAGCGTGCCGAAATCAGGGCCACATCAGGAGAGAATGCAGGATATGATCGAGTATCAATGTCACCTCGACCTTGATCCCGGTTCCCGGGCTCTGGGCGTAGCGCTGCATGAGCGGGATCAATATACCAAGTCCCACTCCCGGCGGGTGGTCGGGTTCTCCCGGCTGATTGGTCTGGCCTGTGATCTGGAGCAGGCCGAGCTCTCCGCGCTTGAACTGAGTGCGTTCTTTCACGATATCGGCAAGATCGGTATTCCCGATCATATCCTGCTAAAGCCGGAAAATTTCACCCGTGAAGAGATGGAGGTGATGAAAAGTCACTCCATAAAGGGGGAGGGAATCGTCAAGGAGTTGAAGCTCGAGTCCGGCGAACAGGTGGCCAAGGCGGTACGGCATCACCACGAATTCTTTAACGGCGACGGCTACCCGGACGGCTTGCGGGGTGAGGCGATACCGGTCTTTTCCCGCATCATCTCGGTGGCCGACAGCTACGATGCGATGATCAATCAGCGGCCTTACCAGGAAGCGCGCCCGGTTCACGTGGTGCTGGACATCATGACCGGGGAGGCCGGAACCAAGCTCGATCCCTATCTGGTGCAAAAACTGCAGCTGTTGGTTGAGAAGGGCGTCGACAGAACAATCGGCTGAACAGTCTCCCTGGATTGTCGCCTGCTATCCGGGATCAATCGTCTCACCAGAAAGGGGTTGTGGGATTGTGGAACGGCGTTCAGCGTGTTTTTAGCACCTGTTGTGTTAACCTCTGCGGTTTTGGCAGGGAGCGGATCGGGGCCGGGATGCGGGTTCTTACTATCAATATTGACTCACCATGATTGCAGCAAACGTACTGGAGCAGATTCCGCTTTTCTATGACATGGGCCGCGAAGACCTGGAGCGGGTCGCGCTGCACACCCACGAGTTGGTCTGTGAAAAGGGCAACTATCTGTTTCGGGAGGGAGACAAGGCGGACTATCTCTATATCCTGATGAGCGGTCTGGTGCAGATGACTGCCAAGGGGCCGGGAGGTCAGCAGACAGTGATAGAGATCCTCTATCCGGGGGACTCCTTTGTCCTCGCGGCAGTGATTACCAATAAACGTTTTTTGATGTCGGCCGAAGCGGTGCAGCGGGTTAAGGTCCTCAAGATACCCGGTGAGCAGCTGATCGAGCTGATCCGGCACGGTGGTGATTTCGGTCTCCGGATGCTGGCGACCCTGTCCACCCAGTATCGCAGCATGGTGCGGCAGGTGAAGAATCAGCGTTTACGTACTACCGCCCAGCGGGTGGCGGCATTTCTGCTCGACCTGGCCCATGACCAGGAGCGGGGCGAGAATCACATCGTCCTGCCCCACAGTAAAAAGATGCTGGCGGCGCTGCTGGGTATGTCGCAGGAGGGGCTCTCCCGCACATTCAGCGCCCTTCGGGAGCAGGGGGTGCTGATAGACAACAAACAGGTTCAGATCGCCTCTGTTGCAAAACTAAGACGTTTTTGCGGATTCAGTGCGGTGCTGGACGCCTCGGAGCGAACCAACGGTCCAAAAAGCTGACAGGATACCGCGCATTATCCGGATCAGCGGAGCGGATTCCCTCCTGAATGACCAGCTCCCGGTCTGCAGTCCGCCGCCGGACCAAACGGGCAAAAAAGTGCTATTCCTTAAAAAGCGGCCACGGGGATAACCCCTCCAGGCTGCTGAAATTGTGAACAAATACCGGAGTGTCGGGTGGATCAATATGTAGAGACAAATGGCATCAGGCTGCACTACCTGGATCACCGGTCGGATGGGCCGACCCTGCTGCTGATGCCCGGCCTGACGGCCAATGCCCACGCCTTTGATGGTCTGGTGAGTGCCGGACTGGTGCCGGCGGTGAGATTGCTGGCGCTGGACCTGCGCGGCCGGGGGGTGAGTGACAAACCGGCGTCGGGTTACACCCTGGCCGACCATGCGGCGGATGTCATCGGGCTGCTGGATCGGCTGGAACTGGACCGGGTGATGCTGGGCGGTCACTCCTATGGCGGCCTGCTGGGCCTCTACCTGGCGGCCCATCACCCGGACCGGGTGGCCCGGCTGGTGGTTATAGACGCCGCCGCAGAGATGCATCCGGATACCCGACAGCTGATACAGCCGGCCATCGACCGCCTGGGCAAGCCGGTAGCCTCTTGGGAGACCTACCTGGCCGCGGTGAAGGTGATGCCGTTCTTCTACCACTGGTGGGACCCGGCTATCGAGAGTTATTTTCGTGCTGATGTGGAGACACTGCCGGATGGCCGGGTGGTGTCCCGTTCATCGCCGGCGGCCATTACCGAAGCGGTGGAGCATGTGTTGGCCGAGAAGTGGCTGGAAAAACTGCCGCTTATCACCCAGCCCACCCTGCTGTTGAATGCCACCGGCAGTTACGGTCTGCCCGGTGCGCCGCCCTTGCTGCCGCCCGAGCAGGCCCAGGCCACCGTGGCAGCCCTGCCCCGGGGGCGTTATTGCGCGGTGCCGGGTAATCACATGACCATGCTGTACGGGGAGGGGGCGGATCGTATCACTGAGGAGATTATCCGCTTTGTGGCCAGTTAGCCGGGTATTGTCACCGATGTGGGGCAAGCGCCAGGGGATTGGCAGACCAATCCTGCGGCTTTTAAGCAGAATCGACACGACAGGCAGTGCAAAACCGGGAGTATAGGGATGAAAATAGCAGTCTATGGCAGCGGCGGTGTGGGCGGTTATTTTGGTGGTCGCCTGGCCTGCAGTGGTAATCAGGTGGCCTTTATTGCCCGGGGTGCCCACCTGCAGGCCATGCAGCAGCAGGGGCTAGTGGTGGAGAGTATCAAGGGTGATTTCACGCTCCCATCGCCAACCGCCACCGATAACCCGGCCGGAATCGGCCCGGTGGACGTGGTGCTGGTCTGTGTCAAAAACTGGCAGGTAACCGAAGTGGCCCGCGCCATGGCGCCCCTGATCGGCCCGGACACCTTTGTGGTCTCCCTGCTCAATGGTGTGGAATCCCCTGACCGGCTGGGTGAGGTACTCGGCCGGGAGCGGGTGCTGGGTGGCGTGGCGAAGATCTTCAGCTTTATCGAACGCCCGGGCCTGATCCGTCATATCGGTCATGAGCCGACCCTGATGCTGGGTGAGCTGGATGGCACCTCCAGTGAACGTCTGGAGAGACTGGCTGGGGCGCTGACAGCGGCCGGGATTACGGTGGAACTGCCGGACTCCATTCTGCTGGAGATGTGGAAGAAGTTTCTGTTTATCACCGGTTGGGGTGGACTGGGGGCGATCAGCCGGGCACCCATCGGTATCCTGCGTGAGCAGCCGGCTACCCGGGCCATTATCGATCAGTGCATGCATGAGACCCAGGCGGTAGCCCGGGCGGCCGGCATTGATCTGCCGGATGACACCATTGCCCGCACCTGGGCATTTATAGAGGCACTGGAACCGGGTGGTACCAGCTCGTTACAACGGGATATCGCGGCGGGCCGGCCGTCAGAGATCGATGCCTGGAATGGCGCCGTGGTGCGCCTGGGGCAGCGTTATGGTGTGGCCACGCCGGCCCACCAGCTGATCACCGGCGCATTGACTCCCCTGGAGTGTCGCGCCCGTGGCGAGTTGGACTTCTGATGGTCGTCAGGGAATTTCAGATTATCCCTATATCGGATCAGGTTTATTTGGTTAAAATTGGCCGCTGAATTTATTGTTGTCTTTGAGAGTGCAGTGAGATGGGATTCTCTAGTTTGTACCGACTGTTCCTGCGTAAGCGCACGCCGGTTAATCGTGGGCGGAACACCAGTCGTGACCGGAAGGTCAGTCGTGAGCGGCGCGTCAATCGTCGGATAAAACCCAGAGCGGGAACCACCGTGCTGATAGTGGATGACTCCAGGACGGTGCGCCGGTTGATGAGCAATATGCTGCAACAGTCCGGTTATCGCACCCTGGAGGCGGAGAATGGCATGCAGGGTATTGAGATGGCCCGCAGTCACAAGCCGAACCTGATTTTCATGGACGTGATGATGCCGGGTATGGATGGTTTTCAGGCGACCCGGAAACTGCAGACCGACGTGGATACCCAGGATATCCCGGTCATTATTGTCAGTGGCAACAAGCAGGCCACCATACAGACCTGGGTGCGGAAAATCGGTGCCCGGGGCTTCATGGCCAAACCGTTCGACCGGGGTGAGTTTTTCCGGCGTCTGGAGAATGCACTCTACCCGCTGCCGACCCGGGTAACGCCCAGGAACTGAACGGGCCCACTGCAGATCGCTGCAGCGGGCTTTTCAATCAGCACTCCTTTTGGCTCGACCCGTTCGGCGCCCTGTCCGCTCACCAGGGAGCCCGGGTGTGTGGGGCGCGCCAGTCCCGTTCCATCCGCTGCATCAGCGCCATGAGCAACTTTATTGGCCGGGCCCGATTACGTCCGGCTGTCAGTCTGAGCGGAAATCAATACCATCATGGGACCACTGAAAGGGATACGGGTGCTGGATCTGAGCCGCGTACTGGCCGGACCCTGGGCAACCCAGTTACTGGCCGATTACGGCGCCACCGTCTGGAAGATCGAACGGCCCGAAGCGGGCGATGACACGCGCCACTGGGGACCCCCGTTCCTGAAGGATCGCCAGGGTGCCGATACCACCGAATCGGCCTACTACCTCTCCGCCAACCGGGGCAAAAAGTCGGTCGCCGTGGATATCACCACCGAGGCCGGTCAGGCCATTATCCGGCAACTGGCTGGTCGGGCCGATGTGGTGGTGGAGAACTTCAAACTGGGCGGCCTGAAAAAGTACGGCCTGGATTATGCCACCCTGTCCGCGGAACATCCCGGCCTGATCTACTGCTCCATTACCGGCTTCGGCCAGACCGGTCCGGATGCGGGTCTGGCCGGCTATGACGCCATGGTCCAGGCGCGGGGCGGCCTGATGAGTATCACCGGTGAAGCGGATGAGCTGCCCGGTGGCGGCCCCCAGAAAGTGGGCGTGGCGGTGGTGGATCTGATGACCGGGATGTATGCGGTCAGCGCCATCCTGGCGGCACTGCATCACCGGGACAGGAGCGGCGAAGGGCAATATATCGACCTGGCGCTGCTGGACACCCAGGTCGCCTGGCTCGCCAACCAGGGGATGAACTACCTGCTCAGTGGAGAGGCGCCGACCCGCCAGGGTACTGCCCATCCCAATATTGTGCCTTACCAGGCGCTGCCGACCAGCGACGGTTTTCTGATGCTGGCGGTGGGTAACGACCGGCAGTTCGCCGCCTGCTGCAGGGTGCTGGGCCAGGCCGAGCTGGCCGGGGATGCCCGTTTTGCGACCAATCGACAGCGGGTGAAACATCGCCAACAGTTGATCCCGCTGCTGGAAAAGCTGTTCAGGCGTAAAACAACGGCGGAGTGGCGCCGTTTGCTGGATGCCGAGCAGGTTCCCTGCGGGCCGATCAACAGTATCGATCAGGTGTTTCAGGATCCCCAGGTGCTGGCCCGGGGGATGCGGCTGGATCTGCCCCATCCGCTTGCCGGTCAGGTGCCGCAGGTGGCCAATCCGGTAAAGTTTTCTCGCACCCCGATCGAGTACCAGGGCGCGCCGCCCCTGTTGGGCGCCGACACCGCGGCGGTATTGGCCTGGCTGCAGGAGGAGTAGCGGTCAGTACCTTGCCACCGGTTCCGCCAGGTGGCGCCGGCCGGGCTGGAAACTGAGGGGCAGCTGGGCGTGGGCAGCATGATAGAGCCGTGGCTGGGGCTGCCGGAACAGGACGCCGATCTCGTGGGGTGTGGTGTGGGTGATCACCGCTTTGATCTGCCAGGACGAGCGCCCCAGGGTCAGTGACAGGTCCACCTCCATGCCGACCGGCAGGGTCAAGGCGTGGGTCTCCAGCAGCGCCCCGTCTCTGGTCAGGCTGCCCAGGGTGGCGGAGAAGGTGCGACCGTGATAACCGATCTGGGCCGGTTGCAGCAGATTGATATGGTTGTTCAGGTAGTCATGGGAATGGTTCATGTTCGATCTCTTTCTGTCAGTCCTTGGTTTCAGGGCAGAAGACTATCGAACATGCATGTCAGACCGGTTGCATAGGGATTAAGGTTTTATGACGCCTCAGGTGAGGGCGGCCACCAGTTGGCGCAGCGCCTGGCCCCGGTGACTCAGGGCGTTCTTCTGTTCCGGCGCGAGCTCGGCGGAACTGCAGCCCAGTTCGGGCACCAGGAACAGCGGGTCGTAGCCGAAACCGTTTTCGCCCTGGGGGGCGCGCAGAATACGCCCTTCCCAGGTGCCCTGGCAGATGATCGGTGTGGGGTCGTCGGCGTGGCGCAGATAGACCATGACGCACTGGAAACGGGCGGTGCGTTGTTCCTCCGCCACCTGCTCCAGATCGGCCAGCAGCTTGTCGTTATTGGCCTGGTCATCACAGGCGGGGCCGGCAAAACGGGCCGAGTAGATGCCGGGCGCCCCGTTGAGTGCGTCCACTTCGATGCCGGAATCATCGGCGATGGCCGGCAGGCCGCTGTGGCGTGCGGCATTGCGTGCTTTGAGGATGGCATTTTCCACGAAGGTGAGACCGGTCTCTTCCGCCTCCGGCGTGTCAAACAGACTCTGGGGTACCACCTGAATCTTCTGCTGGGCCAACAACTGGTTGATTTCACGTACCTTGCCGGCGTTGCCGCTGGCCAATACCACTTTCTCTCCACGGTGAGTCGCTGTCATGACACGGTTTCCTGCTGTGAATAGATGAAGGGGATTCTACCCCGGATCACAGTTGTATGGGAAAGCGGGTTCAGGGTGTGTACAATCGGGCGGTTTTTGGCTCAATTAAGGTGTTCCCAATGCTCGAAGTGGCGGGCCTGGCCTGCATCCGGGGCGATCGAAAGTTGTTTTCCGATCTCAGTTTCACGCTTGAGGCGGGGGAGTTGTTGCACCTGCACGGTCATAACGGCAGTGGCAAGACCACCCTGATGCGCACGGTGTGCGGCCTGATGAGGGAAAGCGATGGCGAGATCCGCTGGAATGGCGAGTCGATCCACCGGCTGCGCGAGGAGTTCAGCCGGGACGTGCTCTTCATCGGGCATAAAAACGGTATCAAGGACGACCTGACCGGGGTGGAGAATCTGCGTGTCTGCAGCGCGCTGGATGGCAACCCGATTACCGATCAGCAGGCCTGGGAGTCGCTGGAAAAAATGGGCCTGATGGGGCATGAGGACCTGCCCAGCCGGGTGCTCTCCCAGGGCCAGAAGAGGCGCGTGGCGCTGGCCCGGCTGCTGGTGAACCGGTCCCGGCTCTGGGTGCTGGATGAACCCTTTACGGCCCTGGATGTGGCGGCGGTTGATTTTCTTCAGTCGATCATGCGCAACCATCTTAATGGTGGTGGCATGGTGATGCTGACGACCCACCAGGAAGTAAAGATCACCCGGGAACAGGTCAAGGAGTTGCGCCTGGGCTGGAAGGAGGATGGCCGTGTTTAGCACTTTCCGGGCGCTGGTGGGGCGTGACCTGCTATTGGCGATGCGGCGACGCTCCGACCTGTTTACCACCCTGTTTTTCTTTGTCATCGTGGTGAGCCTGTTTCCGCTCGGTATCGGTCCGGAGATGAATACCCTCCGCCTGATCGCACCAGGTGTCTTCTGGGTGGCGGCCCTGCTCGCCTCCATGCTGGCGCTGGAGCGCCTGTTTGCCGTGGATTTTGAAGATGGCGCCCTGGAGCAGATGCTGCTCACTCCCCAGCCGCTGTTTATCCTGGTACTGGCGAAGGTGGTGGCGCACTGGTTGGTAACCGGCCTGCCGCTGGTACTGATGGCGCCGCTGCTGGGCCTGCAGTACGACCTCTCCAGTGAGGCGCTGGGGGTGATGGTGGTGTCGCTGCTGCTGGGAACGCCGGCCCTGAGCCTGATTGGCGCCATCGGCGCGGCGCTGACCCTGGGGCTGCGCGGCGGCGGGGTGCTGGTCTCTCTGCTGGTCCTGCCACTCTATATTCCGGTACTGATCTTCGGCTCGGGGGCGGTGGAGGCGACCGCTTCCGGTCTGGGTGGGCAGGGGCATATCTCCATGCTGGGTGCCATTCTGGTATTATCCCTGCTGATGGCGCCGCTGGCCGCCTCGGCAGCATTGAGAATTTCCGCAGAGTGACAGCTGATGGGCGCGCTATTTTTGGTTGCGGATTTGTCTTTAATCAAAGCCGGCCTGTGAGCCGGTTGGGAATATAACACTAGCGTTATTAAATATTCAGGCGGTCGAGGGAACCAAACCCGGTTTGCAATATCAAACGCCCGGAGCAGTTGGCCTTATATAATCCAATGAATTCAAGATTAATTAACTGGTTTAAGTTTTCATCACCGGCCACTTTCTATCCCCTGGCGGGACGTATGGTGCCGGTTTTTACTGTGCTCGCCATTGCGTTGATTGGTGTGGGACTCTATATGAGTTTCTTCGTGGCACCGACGGATTACAAGCAGGGTGAAGGCTACCGCATTATCTTTGTGCATGTGCCCGCCGCCTGGATGTCCATGTTTATCTACCTGATTATGGCCTTCTGGGCGGCTATCGGGCTGGTATTCAATACCCGTCTCTCGGGCATGATGACCCGCGCCCTGGCCCCCACTGGCGCCATGTTTACCTTCCTGGCGCTCTGGACCGGCGCCTTCTGGGGCAAGCCGATGTGGGGCACCTGGTGGGTCTGGGATGCGCGGCTCACCTCTGAGCTGATTCTGCTGTTTCTCTATCTCGGCTATATGGCCCTGCAGGGGGCTATTGATGACACCCGCCGGGCGGATCGGGCGGGCGCCCTCCTGGTCCTGGTGGGCGTGGTGAATATTCCGATCATCTATTACTCGGTGCAGTGGTGGAATACGCTTCATCAAGGGGCCAGTATCAGTCTGGATAATGGTTCCAAGATGGGGGCCACCATGCTCTGGACCATGCTGGTCATGGCGCTCGGTTTCTGGGCCTATACCATTGCCGTCGCCCTGGCCCGTGTCCGCTCCATCATTCTGGAACGGGAGGCGGATACCACCTGGGTCAGTCAACTGGAAGAGGTGCGTCAATGAGTATGGCTGAGTTTTTTGATATGGGCGGTTACGCCCTCTACGTGTGGGGTTCGTTCGGCGTTTCCGCGTTGTTGATGGTCGCTGAGCCGATTATGGTTCGGAGCCACCGGCGCGCCGTACTGCAACGCATTGCCCGAATTATCCGGATTAAGGCAGGAGAAAAGGTATGAAGGCACGACACAAGAGGCTTGGGTTCCTGGTCGCAGGGCTGGCAGGACTCGGATTGGCCGCCTGGCTGTTGTTCAATGCACTGGACAGCAATCTATCCTATTTCTTCTCACCCACTGAAGTGGCGCAGAACAAGGCGCCGGATGATCATGTCTATCGTCTTGGCGGCATGGTGGCCGCCGGCAGTCTGGAACGGGGCAAGGAGCTGACGGTGCGGTTTGCCGTGACTGATTACGCCAACACCGTCAACGTGGCCTATACCGGTATCCTGCCGGATCTGTTTGCCGAAGGGCAGGGCGTGATCGCCCAGGGTCGCATGGGGCCGGACGGGGTGTTTGTGGCCGATGAAGTGCTGGCCAAGCACGATGAAAACTACATGCCGCCCGAAGTGGCGGATGCCATGGCCAAGGCGGAGGCCGCCACATCCACCGGAGCTGCCAACTGATGATTCCTGAACTTGGACATGTGGCGCTGATCCTGGCGTTGTCACTGGCGCTGATTCAGGCCACGCTGCCGATCATCGGTGCCCATCGTCGCATAGCCGGCTGGGTTGCCGTGGCCAAGCCGGCGGCATTGGGGCAACTGCTGTTCATGGTGGTGTCCTATGGCTGCCTGACCTACTCCTTCCTGGTGCACGACTTTTCCGTCAGTTACGTGGCGCACAACTCCAATACCCAGCTGCCGATGATCTACCTGATTTCCGGTGTCTGGGGTGCCCACGAGGGTTCCCTGCTGCTGTGGGCGCTGATTCTCTCGCTCTGGACGGCAGCGGTTGTGCTGTTCAGTCGCAGCATGCCGGAGATCATGCTGGCCCGGGTGATCGGCGTAATGGGTATGGTCAGTGTCGGTTTCCTGCTGTTCATGCTGTTTACCTCGAACCCGTTTGACCGGCTGATCAATCCACCGATCGAAGGCCGGGAGCTCAATCCCCTGTTGCAGGATCCCGGCCTGGCGATCCATCCGCCGATGCTCTACATGGGCTATGTGGGCTTTTCGGTCGCCTTTGCCTTCGCCATTGCTGCCATGCTGGGTGGCCAGTTGGACGCGGCCTGGGCCCGCTGGTCACGTCCCTGGACCAATGTGGCCTGGGCGTTCCTGACTGTGGGCATCGTGCTGGGGAGCTGGTGGGCCTACTACGAGCTTGGCTGGGGCGGCTGGTGGTTCTGGGATCCGGTGGAGAACGCCTCCTTCATGCCCTGGTTGGTGGGTACCGCGCTGATCCACTCCCTGGCGGTGACCGAGAAACGGGGCGCTTTCAAGGCCTGGACAGTGCTGCTGGCGATTTTCGCCTTCTCACTCAGTCTGCTCGGTACCTTCCTGGTGCGTTCCGGTGTACTGACTTCGGTACATGCCTTCGCTACCGATCCGGGCCGGGGCATCTTTATCCTGACCTTCCTGTGCGTGGTGGTGGGTGGTTCGCTGGTGCTTTACTCCTGGCGCGCTTCCCAGATCCGCAGCAGTGTCAGTTTCAAACTGGTCTCCCGGGAGACCGGCCTGCTGCTGAATAACGTGATTCTGGTGGTGGCTGCCTGCAGCGTGCTGTTGGGAACACTCTATCCCCTGGCCATTGACGCCCTTGGACTGGGCAAGATTTCGGTCGGTCCTCCCTATTTCAATTCGGTCTTCATACCCCTGACCGCACCACTGGCGGCACTGGTGGGCGTTGGCGCCCTGGCGCGCTGGCGGCATGACAGCGGCCAGCGGCTGTTTGCAAAATTGCGCCTGTCCCTGCTGTTCAGCGTGATTGCCGGTTTCGGTCTGATGCTGTTCGCACCGTATTTTTCCTGGGGTGCGGCATTGGCCCTGGTGCTGGCGGTGTGGGTGATGCTGAGCACCCTGCAATGGTTGTTCGACCGGCACACGGCCGGCCGCTCTTTCACCCAGACCATGGCCAACACGTCCCGCTCGGGCTGGGGCATGATACTGGGACATGCCGGTTTGGCGGTGTTCGTGGTGGGTATTACCCTGACCAGTGTCTACAGCGAGGAGAAGGATGTGCGCCTGGCGCCGGGCGAGAGTTATTCGCTGGGTGGTTATGATTTCATGTTCCAGGGAGTAAAACGCTCCCAGGGACCGAACTACCAGGCCTTCCGGGGTGAGATGGATGTCTACCTGGAGGGGCAGAAGATTACCCATCTGAGTCCTGAAAAGCGCAATTATCAGACCGGCATGCCCATGACCGAGGCCGGTATCGACGCCGGTCTGTTCCGCGATCTGTTTGTCGCCCTGGGTGAACCGCTGGGTGATGAAGGGGCCTGGAGCGTCCGCCTCTACCACAAACCTTTTATCCGCTGGGTCTGGCTGGGTGGTCTGTTGATGGCACTGGGTGGTCTGCTGGCGGCGACTGACCGGCGTTATTATCGACTGAAGAGCAAAGCCAGTGTGGCGGTCAAAGGTGTTACGGTGGGTACGGCATGAAAGCGCGATTTCTGATCCCTCTGGGTATTTTTCTGGCCCTGGTGGCACTGCTTGGTATCGGGCTGAAGCTGAACCCGCGCGATGTTCCTTCGGTGCTGATCAACGAACCGGCCCCCGGTTTCACCCTCCCGGATCTGTTTGAGCCGGAGAAGACCGTCAGTTCCGACACCATGAAGGGCCAGGTGTGGCTGCTCAATGTGTGGGGAACCTGGTGTCCCGAGTGTTGGCGTGAGCATGAGTTTCTCCTCCATCTGGCCAAAAATGAAGGTGTCACCATCATCGGCATTGACTGGCGTGATGAACGGGCGGAGGCACTCAATTTCCTCAACCGGAAAGGTAACCCGTTCGCCGCAGTTGGATTTGATCCGGAGAGTGAGGCAATCATGGACTGGGGGGTCTACGGCGCCCCGGAGACCTTTGTGATTGACAAGCAGGGCATGATCCGGAAGAAGCACACCGGTCCTCTTTATCAGAAGGTGTGGGATGAGGAGTTCAAGCCGCTGCTCCAGCAACTGGAGGGTGAGTCATGAGACGTGCCTGGCTGTTTTTGCTCCTGATGCTGCCGCTGATCGCCCTGGCCGGTATTGAGGCGATCGAATTTGATGATCCGGACAAGGAGGCCCGTTACAAGGAACTGGTGGATGAGCTGCGTTGCCTGGTCTGTCAGAACCAGAACCTGGCCGCTTCCAACGCCGAACTGGCCCAAGACATGCGCCACAAGACCTACCTGATGGTTCAGGACGGGGCCAGTAAACAGGATGTGGTGGACTACATGGTCAAGCGGTATGGTGATTTTGTGCTCTATCGTCCACCGCTGCAGGCATCGACCCTGCTGCTTTGGGTGGGACCATTTGCCATTCTGGCCGGTGGCGTTCTCATACTGATCGTTTTCATTCGGAGACGGGGTAAACAGGCGGATACCCGGATCAGTGATATCGACTTGCAGAGAGCCAAGACGTTGCTTGGCGAAGAAGATAAAAACAGATGATAGTATTCTGGATTGTAACGGCGGTCATGATAGTGATCGCGTTAGCGCTTATTGCGCCCTCACTGCTGCGCGCCTCCGAATTACCCGATTCCGATCGCGACACGCAAAACGTCATTATTGCCCGGGAGCGGCTGGCCGAGCTGAAAAGCGAGCATGAGGCCGGTTCACTCTCCGAGGAGGAGTACGAGCAGACCAAGCTTGAACTGGAACAGGCGCTGCTGATCGATCTGGATAGTGGCAGCAACGACAGCGCCGCTGCCACCTCGGGAGGCACCCAGCGCAGTCCCTTTGCCCTGCTGTTTTCCGCCCTGTTTATTGTCGGCGCCACCCTCTCGGTCTATCTCTACCTGGGTACCCCCCAGCTGGTTGACGGGGAGGCCCTGGTGGCACAGGAGCAGGATGGCGAGCTGCCGTCGATTGACGAGATGCTGACCATGCTGGAAGCCCGGCTGGCGCAGAACCCCGAGGATGCGGAAGGCTGGTATCTGCTCGGTCGCACCCATATGGCGCTGAAGGATTACCAGAAGGCGGCCACTGCGTTTGACAAGGTGAATCAGCTGGTCAGTGATCAGCCCTCCATCCTGCTGGCACTGGCCGATGCCCTGGCCATGGCGGCCGGTGGTGATCTGCAGGGCCGTCCCGCCGAGTTGATTCGCCGCGCAGTCAGCCTGGCGCCGGATGACCAGACCGCGCTCTGGCTGGCCGGCATGGTGGAGAGTCAGTCGGGGAATCCGGCCCTTGCCCTGCAACATCTGCGTCATCTCAAACCGATGCTGGCGACCGATCCCGATGCCACCGCGCAGGTGGACCGGCTGATCGCAGCCGCAGAGGGCCAGTTGGAAACAACCGGTCCTGGCAGTATGCCGGAACAGACCGCCGAGGCAGCTGCACCGGCCGCGGCGGCCAGTGCAGCTATCACCGCGCGCGTCTCCCTGTCGGCCGAACTGGCCGGACGGGTGAAACCTGACGAAAGCCTGTTTATCTATGCCCGCGCCTTGACGGGGCCGAAAATGCCCCTCGCGGCCGTGCGCATGAAGGCCGGGGATCTTCCTGCCACGATCGAGCTGACCGAAGGCCAGGCGATGGTGCCCGGTATGAGTCTGTCCCGGTTCCCGCAAGTGGTGGTCGGTGCGCGGATTTCCCAGTCCGGTGATGCCATAGCGACCAGCGGTGATCTGCTGGGTGAGGTATCACCTGTCACCGTCAATGATGACGGGGTAGTGGAGCTGGTGATCGACTCGGTTGTGCCCTGAACAGGATTTTCACTGCTAAATTAAAAAGGCCTTACCCGCCCAGGTAAGGCCTTTTTTGTTGTGCATGCAGCCGTGGGAATACGACTGGCTAGAGGCACTCGCCCTTGGAGCCTGCGGCACAGGTCCGGCCATCCGTCCAGATGGCATTTTCCAGCCTGGCCGCTATCAGGATCGCACCCGCCAGATTGGCTCCCCGAAGATTGGCCCCCCGGAGGTCAGCCTGCAGCAAGTTGGCGCCCTGCAGATTGGCCAGCATCAGGTTGGCGCCCTGCAGGTTTACCGCGACCAGGGTGGCGTGCTCCAGGTTACCCAGCATCAGGTTGGCGCCTTGCAGATTCGCCAGGTGCAGAATGGCGCCGGAGAGGTTAGCCCCCTGCAGGTTGGCGTTGTCCAGTCGCATCGACGCCATGGACGCCTCGTGCATATCCACGCCGGGAAGCTGTGCGCCGCTGCGCACTGCCCAGGAGCACTGCGACCCCGGTTCGTATTTGCAGGTCGTGTTTTCCTCCTCTGCGGTAGCTACGGTGTCCTTCTGGTCGGCGTTTGATTCGATGGTGTAGCTGGTGAGCAGTGCGGTGGCGACGCCCAGCAGCGTCAGTCGAAGTTTGGGTGAAATCATGGCGTTTCCCGGGTTCTGTTGGGGCGTGTAGCCGCCCCCATTAGGGCAATTGGCGGGCAGCGTGCAGCAGGTCAGTTTGGTCTGGCGCCTGCGGATGACATTCTAACAGAAGCGCTCCGGTCTGGCGGTGTCAATCGTCCGATCGGTGGCTTGAACGGCCACTCATTCCGGGCGTGAACCAATCCCTCTGTTTTCTCCGGTGATCTGCCATACTGCTACTATCGTTGTACCAGCTGTTTCCATGCCCAACCGGAATTCCGGTTTTTCGATGCAATAAGGATAGTGCCATGGCAGATTTCGATACCCGGCTGAGCGCTGGCCTGGACCGTGATGCGCTGGAAGCGCACTGGATGCCCTTTACCGGCAACCGCGAGTTCAAGCAGAAGCCGCGCATGGTGGTGGCCGCCGACGGCCTCTATTATCAGAGCGCCGACGGCCGGCGTATTCTGGACGGCATGTCCGGTCTCTGGTGCTGCGGGGCCGGGCATAACCGGCCGGAGATCAGCCAGGCCATCAGCGCCCAGCTGGGCCGCATGGACTACGCGCCGGGCTTCCAGTTTGGCCATCCACTGTCGTTCCAGCTGGCCAATCGCCTTAAACAGCTCACCCCGCCCGGACTGGATTATGTGTTTTTCTCCAATTCCGGTTCAGAGGCGGTGGAGACCGCCCTGAAGATGGCGCGGGCCTACTGGCGCCTGAAGGGGATGCCCGGCAAGAGCAAGCTGATCGGTCGGATCAAGGGTTACCATGGGGTCAACTTTGGGGGTATCAGCCTGGGGGGAATCGGCCCGAACCGTAAACTGTTCGGCACCCTGCTGGATGCCGATCATCTGCCCCATACCCTGCTGCCGGAGAATGCCTTCAGCCGGGGTTTGCCGGCTCATGGTGCTGCCCTGGCGGATCAGCTGGAGGAGCTGGTGGCACTGCACGATGCTTCCAATATCGCCGCCGTTATCGTGGAGCCCATTGCCGGATCGGCCGGGGTGATCGTGCCGCCGGCGGGCTATCTGCAGCGGCTGCGGGAGATCTGCGACAAGCACGCGATCCTGCTGATTTTTGACGAGGTGATCACCGGTTTCGGTCGCACCGGCCACGCCTTTGCGGCGGACGCTTTCGGCGTGGTGCCGGACATCATGACCCTGGCCAAGGGGTTGACCAACGGGGTGGTGCCGATGGGGGCGACGCTTGCCCGGGCGGATATCTATCAGACCTTCATGGAGCATGGTGGACCCGAGTATCTGGTGGAATTTCCCCATGGCTATACCTACTCCGCCCACCCGCTGGCCTGCGCGGCCGGTCTGGCTGCCCTGGAGCTGTTTGAGCAGGATCGGCTGGCCGAACGGGCGGCTGAACTGGCACCCTATTTCGAGGCGGGACTGCACAGCCTGGGGGATCTCCCTGGTATTACCGATATTCGCAACTTCGGCCTGGCCGGTGCGGTGCAGATCGAGCACAGTCCGGGTGAGCCGGCTCGGCGTCCCTGGGAGATCGCCATGCGTTGCTGGGATCAGGGTGTCTATGTGCGTTATGGGGGAGACACCATCCAGCTCGGTCCGGCCATGACCATTCAGAAGGAGGAGATCGACCGGCTGATCGAGGTGCTGGGGGAGAGTATCCAGGCGGTGTGATCGGAGTGGGGCTCAAAGCGGCTCCCTGGCGGAGGCCGCTTTTTGTCGGGTTCGTGCGGGGTCAGTTGCCCAAGGCAGCCTGCTGTACCGCCATGATCTCCCGAATCCCGCTATCCGCCAGTGCCAGCATGGCATTCAGCTCCTGCAGGTGGAAGGCGTGCCCCTCCGCGGTGCCCTGTACTTCAATAAAGGCGCCGGCGTCGTTCATCACCACGTTCATGTCGGTCTCGGCCTGGGAATCCTCGGCGTAATCCAGATCCAGTACCGGGGTGCCCCGGTAGATGCCGACCGATACGGAGGCGAGCTGGCCGTGAACCGGGTCAGCCGTCAGCTTGCCGGAAGCGCGCAGGCTGTTAATAGCATCGCACAGTGCCACGTAGGCGCCCGAGATGGATGCGGTGCGGGTGCCGCCGTCGGCCTGGATGACATCGCAATCCAGGGTGATGGTGCGTTCCCCCAGGGCCTGGAGATCGATCACGGCCCGCAGGCTGCGCCCGATCAGGCGCTGGATCTCCAGCGTGCGGCCGCTCTGTTTGCCCCGGCTCGATTCCCGTCCCATGCGGGTGTTGGTGGAGCGGGGCAGCATACCGTACTCCGCAGTCACCCAGCCCTGGCCTTTGCCCTTCAGAAAAGGCGGCACGCGATCTTCCACCGAGGCCGTGCAAATGACCTGGGTATCGCCGAAAGCGACCAGTACCGAGCCCTCCGCGTGTTTAGTGAAATGTCGGGTAATGCGCACGTCGCGCATCTGATCGGGAGTACGGCCACTGGGTCTCATTCTTTATCCTGTTTGGTTTCGGTTTCAAAACTGTTGATGGCATTCTGGAGTTCGGCAATGGCCTGGGCCAGGTTGCTTTCATCCGAATGTTCCTGTCGGTCGTGTTCCGGGGGCGCGTCGCGCTGTTCATCCAGCGGTGCCATGCGCAGGGCGATCGCGGTGATATTGTCGCTGTCCGGGAACGCTTTGTGTGCCGCCCGCTCGGCCAGCTCCTGTACCGCTTCCGACAGGGGCAGTCGGCTGAACAGGGTGGTCAGCATCTCATCCTCGCCGATACTGCCCCAGAATCCGTCACTGCAGAGCAGCAGGATATCCCCCGCCTCCAGCTTGTGCTTGCCCAGGGTGATCTCGGGGGAGACCAGGGTGCCGCCCAGGCAGCGGGTGACGTAGTTGCGCTGCGGGTGATGCTTCTGTTCGCTGGCGGTGATCACGCCCTGCTGTTTCAGTCGCTCCACGTAGGAGTGGTCAATGGTCCGGGCCAGCACCCGGCGTTCCCGCAGCAGGTAGAGCCGGCTGTCCCCGGCGTGGGCCCAGTGGGCCACATTCTTCTGGATCAGGCAGGCCACGGCGGTGGTTCTGGGGTCGATGGCCGGTTGCTGCTCATAACCGAAGGCGACGATATTCTCGTGTGCTTTGTGCAGCAGGCGGGTCAGGAAGCTGCTCGGATTCAGGATCGGGTGGGGGGTGAGGTCGAAATAGTTCTGGCAGGTGTCAACCAGCACCTGGGCTGCGGTCTCGCCGCGCGGGTGGCCACCCATGCCGTCGCCCAGGCCCAGCAGGGTGACATTGCCATCCACGACCCGGATGCAACGGTCCTGGTTAATCTTGCGGTCGCCTATCAGGCTGCTGGCGGCGAATTCGCCCGGTTGAATACTCATTCAGGGTGTTTCTCCGTGAACAGGCTGTCGGTGGATTCAAGCTGCGACTGGCGATTGTTGGCCGGGCGCCCCAGTTGCTGGGTTAATGCCTCCAGCATGATGCCGGCATTCTGTGGCCGTAACAGCGGGTCCACCTCCATTGCCCAGTCGATTATCTCCAGCAGGAAGGCTGGGTACTGTTTCTTATACAGGCTTGCGATCGGTTTCATGGAATCTTTAGCATGCCGCTCAATGGCGGAAGGGGGCGGTTTACCCTCGATACAGGAGCGCATGGTGGCACCGATGGCATAGACATCACTCCAGGGGCCCACATAACCGGAGGAGTAGTACTGCTCCACCGGCGCAAACCCCGGGGTCACCACCTGGGATGACTGGCGGCTGCGGGTGGTGGCGAACTGATGCACGGCGCCAAAGTCCAGCAGCAGCGGATTGCCCCCGGGACGCAGGTGGATATTGCTGGGTTTGATATCCAGGTGCAGCTGTCCTTCCGAGTGGATCAGGTTCAGCGCATCCAGCACACCTGGAAAGACGGTCAGCATAAAGGTGGTGCTGAGCCCGCCATTGCGTTTTTTGATATAGCTGCCCAGGTTCTTGCCGTGCTCGTAGTCCATCACCAGGTAGGCGGTGTTATTGGCCAGGAAGAAGGTGCGGACATTGACAATATTGGGGTGGCGCAGGGTGGCCAGCGCTTTGGCCTCCAGATAGAAGAGCCGCCGACCGTTGTGGAACGAGTCACTCTGTTTTTCGCTGCAGACCTGCACCTGGCCGGCTTCGTCACGTATGGCCAGCTTCTTGGGGAGATACTCCTTGATCACCACATGATCCTGGGTATCTTCATCCTCAGCCAGATAGATCAGGCTGAAACCGCCACTACCGATCAGCTTGATGATCGAATAGCAGTCGATAATCGTACCGGATGGCAGGCTGTTTCTGTTCTGTTCCGTCGGTGAAGAAATGGTCGGCTCCGGATGCACTCAGTCCAAATGCGCATTATGATACAGGTTACCACGCCCGCCTATCGACAGGAGAGGAACGACTCCACGAACTGGCGAGTACCCGATGTCTGCGATTACCGATAATACGCAGTACGCTTCCAAGTATAAATGACAGGTGCGCCCATGATCTGCAGTATGACCTCATTTTCGAGAAGAGAGAGCCGGGATGAACTGGGAGAGCTGGTTTGCGAACTGCGCTCGGTGAATCACCGCTATCTGGAGCTGTTCGTGCGGTTGCCGGAGGAGTTGCGTGCTCTGGAGCCGGTAGTCAGGGAGCGGGTTGCCGCCCGCCTGGGACGGGGCAAGGTGGATTGCCAGTTCCGCTTTGTACCGTCCAAAAACGCCACCGCCGGCGTCGCGGTGAACGAGCGCTTTGCCCAGCAGATCATCGACGCGGCCGGGGAGGTGGGGCGCCTGTTGCATCAGTCGGTACCGCCCCGGGCGGTCGATATTCTGCGCTGGCCCGGCGTACTGGAGACGGAAGAGGTGGATCTGACACCGGTGCATCAGCGCGCCACCGGCCTGCTGGAAGAGGCCCTGGATGGCCTGGTGGAATCCCGCCAGCGGGAGGGGCAGCGGCTGGCGGAGCTGATCGTCCAGCGCTGCGAGGCGATGCGCGAACAGGTGACCAGAGCAAAACAGCTGATGCCGCAACTGTTGGTCTCCCTGCGGGACCGGTTGCGTGCCCGCCTGGCCGAATTGACCACTGAACTGGATGAGGGTCGGGTCGAACAGGAGATGGTGCTGCTGACCCAGCGGCTCGATGTGGATGAGGAGATGGATCGGCTGCTGACCCACCTGGATGAGGTGGAGGCGGTACTCAAACGGGACGAACCGGTGGGCCGTCGGCTCGACTTTCTCATGCAGGAGCTTAACCGGGAGGCCAATACCCTGGGGTCCAAATCCAATGACGTGGAGATGACCCGGGTATCGGTCGAGTTGAAGGTGCTGATCGAGCAGATGCGCGAGCAGATCCAGAATATCGAGTAGGCGCCCGTCCCATTTATTGAACCGATAACCGTAACGGAAAGTGAAAAAAGAATGACTACAGGTACCCTGTTTATAGTGTCCGCGCCCTCGGGTGCGGGTAAGACCAGCCTGCTGAAGGCGCTGGTGGAGACCGAGGAGCATGTGCGGGTCTCTGTCTCCCATACCACCCGGCCGAGGCGGCCCGGTGAGACCGACGCGGTGGATTATCACTTTGTTGATAAAGATGCCTTTAACAAAATGGTGGAATCGGGGGCGTTTCTGGAGCACGCCGAGGTGTTCGGCAATTTCTACGGCACCTCGGAGGCGGGCATCCGCGGACAGCTGGAGCAGGGCGATGACGTGATCCTGGAGATCGACTGGCAGGGCGCTCAGCAGGTCCGGGCCCGTTTCCCGGAGACGGTATCGATCTTTATCCTCCCACCTACCCCGGAGGCGCTGCGCCAGCGGCTGGGCAGCCGGGGGCAGGATAGTGACGAGGTGATTCAAAGGCGCCTGAGCGAGGCGCGGGAAGAGATGTCCCACTATCCCGAGTATGACTACATCGTGGTGAATGACCTGTTTGACCAGGCGCTGGGTGAGCTGCGGGCCATTATCACGGCCCAGCGGTTGCGTCAGCCACTGCAGGCCGCACGGCTGCAGGAGCGCTTGCGTTCCCTGCTGGGCTGATCCGCCCCGCTGACCGGTCATGCCGCCCGCCGCCGGGATTCCGGCAATGCCCGATTCCCGGCGGTCGCTTCGATGGCCGGGCTTCTGGTGTGGCGGCCCGCATTGTTATACTATTAAATGTTCCAGCCGATTTGGCTGCGTTATTTTCTCTCCCGTTAAACCGTTGGCGGGGATTGGACTTTCGGAGTGTACTGAACATGGCCCGCGTTACCGTTGAAGACTGCCTTGAGCATGTGGATAACCGTTTTGACCTGGTGTTGCTGGCAACCAAGCGTGCCCGCCAGCTGAGCAATGGCGTGACCCCGCTGCTGGCCTGGGAGAACGACAAGCCGACCGTCATGGCGCTGCGGGAAATTGCTGCCGGGCTGGTGGATGATCAGGTGGTCGCACCCAAAGCGGACACGGAAGTGGATATGAGCGCCCTGGAAGACAACTTCGGCGCCGCTGAGATGGTAGACGACCAGGCACTTGCCAGGTAAGGAATGACTACGAGAGGCCATTCAAAAGCTAATTTCAGCCCGCTTCTTACCGAGGCTGCGCCGCTTTCCGGCGTGGTCTCGGACTGGGTTCCCCTATGAGCAGTTCGGCCGGCGCCCAAGTCTCCCAATCGCAAAATAAACCCCGCTTCCTGATCAGCGATCTCTGTGTTTATCTAGAATCCTACCTGAGCGTCGAACAGATCCGCGAAGTCTATCGCGCCTACGTGTTCAGTGCCGAGGCGCACGAAGGTCAGAAACGCCTCACCGGCGAACCCTATATCTACCACCCCTTGGCCGTGGCCCGCATCCTGGCCGATATCCGGCTCGATTTCCGCTGTATCATGGCGGCGATTATGCACGATGTGCTGGAAGACACCCCCATCACCAAGGCGCAACTGGAAGAGGAGTTTGGTAAAGAGGTGGCCACCCTGGTGGATGGTGTCAGCAAGCTGAACCAGATCAATTTCCCCTCCAAGGCGGAGGCGCAGGCCGCCAGTTTCCGCAAGATGCTGCTGGCCATGACCCAGGATATCCGCATTATCCTGATCAAACTGGCTGACCGCCTGCACAACATGCGCACCCTGGAGGTGATGCGTCCTGACAAGTGTCGGCGCATCGCCCGCGAAACCCTGGAGATCTACGCCCCGATCGCCCATCGACTGGGTATCTACAGTCTGCGTACCGAACTGGAGGAGCTCTGCTTCGCGGCCTACTGGCCGATGCGCTACCGCGCCCTGAAGGAGGCGGTCCGCACTGCCCGGGGTAACCGCAAGGAGGTAATGAGCAATATCGATGCTGCGCTGGTCGGTCGGCTGGAGCAGGAAGGCATCGTGGGCGTGGTGCGTGGACGGGAGAAGCATCTCTACAGCATCTACACCAAGATGCGGGACAAGAAGCTCTCCTTCTCGGAGGTGGTGGATGTCTACGCATTCCGCATTATTGTCGATCGGCTGGACACCTGTTATCGGGCGCTCGGGGTGGTGCACAACCTCTATAAACCGGTGCCGGGGCGCTTCAAGGACTACATCGCCATTCCCAAGGCCAACGGTTACCAGTCGCTGCACACCCTGCTGTTTGGTCCCCACGGCCTGCCGATCGAGATACAGATCCGCACCGTGGAGATGGACCGGATGGCGGAATCGGGCATCGCCGCCCATTGGCTGTACAAGTCCAGTGACAACCAGAGCAGCGAGGCCCATGCGGATGCCTCCAACTGGTTGAAGAATCTGCTGGAACTGCAAAAGGATGCGGGTGACTCCATGGAGTTCCTGGAGCATGTCAAAGTGGATCTGTTCCCGGACGAGGTCTACGTGTTTACGCCCCGGGGCAAGATCATGGTGCTCTCCAAGGGGGCCACGGTGATCGATTTCGCCTACGCCGTGCACTCTGATGTGGGCAACCATACCGTGGCGGCCCGGGTTGATCGCCACATGGTGCCGCTGCGCACCCGGCTGTACAGCGGCCAGACGGTGGAGATCATCACCTCTGATACCGCGAACCCCAGCGCCGCCTGGCTCAATTTCGTAGTGACAGGCAAGGCACGGGCCAATATCCGGGGCTATCTGAAGAATCTGCGTCACCAGGAGGCGGTGACCCTGGGACGACGACTGCTGAACAAGAACCTGGCTCAGTATGATCTGAATATCGACACCATACCCGAAAGCCGCCTGGCTCCGGTGCTGAAGGACTTCCATCTGGCCAGTGCGGATGCCCTGCTGGCAGAGATCGGTCTGGGTAACCGTATGCCTCTGTTGGTGGCTCGCCGGCTGACCGATGCGGCGACCGATCCGGCCCGGGAAGAGGTGCCGCTGGAAGCCGGTTCGGCACCGCTGGCCATTACCGGTACGGAAGGTATGGTGGTGCGTTTCGCCAAGTGTTGCCGACCCTTGCCGGGCGACGAGATCGTGGCTATCTTCAATCCGGGCAAAGGCATCGTGGTGCATCGCCAGGAGTGCCGTAACCTGGGCGACTTCCGCAAGACCGACAGCTGGCTGGATGTGAGTTGGGAAAAGGAGCCGGTCGGCGATTTCACTACCGAGATCAAGGTGGATGTGGGAAACAAGCGGGGTGCCCTGGCATCGGTCGCGTCTGCCATATCCGAGATGGGCGCCAACATCAAGAATGTCATCATGGAGGAGCGCGACGGTCTCACCTCGACGCTGCATTTTATTGTGGCTGTGGACAGCCGCATACACCTGGCCAATATCATGCGTCGCTTGCGTAGGCTGAAGACGGTGTTGCGCATCTACCGGGTTAACTAGATAACAGACAGAGAGAGCGGATAGCAATGGAAAAAGAGATCATTCGAACAGACCTGGCGCCCCAGGCGATCGGGACCTACTCCCAGGCCGTTAAGGTGGGCAATACCGTTTACCTGTCCGGGCAGATCCCCCTGGTGCCGGAAACCATGGAGATGGTGGAGGGTGATATGGAGGCGCAGATCCGGCGTGTCTTTGATAATCTGCAGGCGGTCGCCCGGGCGGCCGGCGGTGAGCTGAAGGATGTGGTCAAGTTGAATATATTTCTGACCGACCTGACCCACTTTCCGCTGATCAACAGCATCATGGCGGAATACTTCTCCCAACCCTATCCGGCCCGGGCCGCTATTGGTGTGGCCCAGCTTCCCAAGGAGGCGGCGGTTGAGATGGACGCGGTGATGGTGTTGTAACGTCGCGCGCTTTATCTCCCTTGCTGGATGGCGGTGATGCGGTACCGTCCCGGCAAGGAACAATCCCCGTTGGACAGCCTGCCCCTTACCGGTGACCCGCAACACCTTTATCACTCCCCCTGAAGTGTAATCACCACCCGTCTGCTGCCGCCCTGATTGCGGTGCTCGCAGAGATAGATCCCCTGCCAGGTGCCCATATTGAGGCGTCCGTTGCTGACCGGGATCTGAACACCGGGCCCCAGGATACTGCTTTTCAGATGTGCCGGCAGATCGTCACTCCCCTCCAGGGTGTGCCGGTAGTAGGGTTCATTTTCGGGTACGGCCCGATTAAAGAAGCTTTCGAAATCTGTCCGCACGGTCGGGTCGGCGTTCTCGTTGATCGTCAGCGAGGCGGAGGTGTGCTTGATAAACAGGCTCAGTAACCCGCACCTGATGTTGCCCATCTCATCGACTGCCCGCTGAATCTCCTCGGTGATGAGGTGGAAGCCACGCGGGCGTGGCTTCAGGCTGATTTCCTTCTGTATCCACATAGTTTATCTGCGACTGTTGAGTGGGAATCTGTCTGCGACTGATCCGCGTGGTCTCGCCGCCCGGTGTCAGCTGTTAACCTCACCGATTTTGGCGCGAACCGATGCCACCTTGCCCTGCATCCGATTCTCCTTGCCCTTGCGGATATCCAGGTTGAGGGACGAATAGACGCGTGAGCAACCGGCCCGTTCCAGGGTTTCATAAGCCGCCTTCACCAGCGCCAGCGCCTGGGACAGGGTGTCGGTCTCGATGATGGTGCCCATGGGGGTCAATTGGTAATCGCAGCTGCTGTCACGGATCAGTTCGATCACCTGGCTGACATAGGGGCTGACGCTCTCGCCCTTGTCGGTGGGAAACATGGCAAACTCCAGTAGCACGGACATGGGCAGTCTCCTTGGTTTGTTCTCTATAGGTTTTCTATCGGGATTTATCTGATAATATTACCACGCATTGATTGACGGCCGTTTCGGCGGCTGTAACCACCCCGTTGATCAGGGGATGCGGCCGATGCTGGTCGATGAATCAGGAGGGATGCGGGGCATGCCACAAAAGAAGCCCTTGAACAAGCACGGCCGGGTTACAGGGTTGGACCAGTTGCCGGTCACTGCGCTGAAGGGCGTCGGTGCACGCAATAGCGAAAAACTGGCCAAGCTCGGCATCGGGACTGTCCAGGATATTCTTTTCCATCTGCCGTTCCGCTATCAGGATCGGACCCGGGTCGTGCCGATTGGCTCGCTGCGGCCCGGCGACAGCGTGGTGGTCGAGGGCGAAATCGAGCTGGCCGATATCCGTTTCGGCCGCCGCCGTTCCCTGCTGGTCAAGCTGGCCGACGGTACGGGTTCCCTGACCCTGCGCTTTTTCCATTTCTCCACTGCCCAGAAAGCGGCGCTGGGCCGGGGTAACCGGCTGCGTTGCTATGGCGAGGTACGCCCCGGGCCAAGCGGCTACGAGATGGTTCATCCCGAGTACCAACGTATTAATGAGGGTGAGAGTCCGCAGGTTGAGGAGAGTCTTACGCCGGTCTACCCCACCACCGAGGGGATGCACCAGCTTAGCTGGCGTTCCATGGCGGGCGGCGCCCTGGCGCTGCTGCAGGCAGATCCGTCGGGGCTGCCGGAGTGGCTGCCACAGGAGCTGCTGCAGCGCTTTCATCTGCCGGACCTGGCGGCTGCCATCAGTTATCTGCACCGGCCGCCACCGGATGCGCCCCAGCAGCAGCTCCTGGATGGCAGTCATCCGGCCCAGCAGCGTCTCGCCTTTGAGGAGTTGATGGCCCATCAGCTCAGTCTGCGGGAGACCCGCTTACGCCAGAAACGGTTGGATGCGCCGGCGCTGCGGGCTACCGGAAAATGGACCCGGCCGTTTCTGGATCGCCTGGGGTTCACCCTGACGGGGGCACAACAGCGGGTGCTGCAGGAGATCGGTCGGGATCTGGAACAGCGCCACCCCATGCTCCGCCTGGTCCAGGGTGACGTGGGCTCGGGCAAGACGGTGGTAGCGGCCCTAGCGGCATTGCAGGCGGTGGAGGCGGGTCATCAGGTGGCCCTGATGGCACCCACGGAGTTGCTGGCGGAGCAGCATCTGCGGGTGTTGCGCCAGTGGCTGGAGCCCTTGGGGCTGGAGGTGGCCTGGCTGACCGGACGCCATAAGGGCAAGGTGCGGGAACAGCTGCTGGAGGGACTCGCCAGTGGCCGGCTGCCGGTCGTGGTGGGTACCCATGCCCTGTTTCAGGAGGACGTGGCCTTCCATCGGTTGGGACTGGTGATTATCGATGAACAACACCGTTTCGGTGTCCACCAGCGGATGGCATTGCGGGAGAAGGGGGCCGGCAACGGTGTGCCCCATCAGTTGATCATGACCGCCACACCCATACCCCGCACCCTGGCCATGACCGCCTATGCCGACCTGGATCTCTCCGTTATCGATGAGTTGCCGCCCGGCCGTACCCCGGTGACCACGGTGGTGATTCCGGACAGTCGTCGTGCTGAAGTGGTGGAACGGGTGCGCAGCGCCTGTGTGGCGGGGCGCCAGGCCTACTGGGTCTGCACTCTGATCGAGGAGTCGGAGGCGCTGCAGTGCCAGGCGGCCGAGGAGGCTGTGCGCATGCTCCAGGAGTCGTTGCCGGAGTTGCGCATCGGGCTGGTGCATGGACGCCTGAAACCGGCGGAGAAAGAGGCTGTGATGGGCGCCTTCAAACAGGCTGAACTGGATCTGCTGGTGGCCACCACCGTGATCGAGGTAGGGGTGGATGTGTCGAACGCCAGTCTGATGATTATCGAGAATCCCGAACGTCTGGGGCTGGCCCAGTTACACCAGCTGCGCGGGCGGGTGGGGCGTGGGGCGGTGGAGAGCCACTGTGTGCTGATGTACCACCCGCCGTTGTCCCAGCACGCCCAGCAGCGGCTCGCGGTGATGCGCGAGACCAATGATGGTTTCCTGATTGCCCGCAAGGATCTGGAATTGCGCGGGCCGGGGGAGGTGCTGGGCACCCGTCAGACCGGGGAGATGCAGTTTCGCATTGCCGATCTGCTACGTGACCAGCCGCTACTGGAAGAGGCACAGCAGGCTGCCCGGTTGCTGCTGGAGCAGTATCCCGAGCGGGTTGCACCCCTGGTGCGACGCTGGGTGGGTGATCGCCAGCACTATATCAATGTCTGAGTTGCCCCTGTCGCACGCCTATTGAGAGGGGAAACGGGGCTGAAAATCGGTGATAATGTCTCTTTTGTGATCACTGGATCCAGTTCTTGAAGTATTTTTACACGAGACGTGAACCCAACTGGAGCCCCTGGTGCCGGTTTCGGTATCGCCAGGTGCCGGCAGGCATGGCGGAATGGCTGCGCTATTCCGGATCGTTGACAGCCCGCCTGAAGCGCGCCGCCCAGGGCGATTTCCGGCTCAAGCTGCTGCGACAGGGCTGGGCCAGGCCGCTGGATAGCGAGCGTCGCTTGCTGGGCATGCGACGGGGCGGTGTTGCCATCCTGCGCGAGGTCGAGATGCTGTGTGGCGATGTGCCCTGGGTGTTTGCCCGAACCCTGATACCGGTACACAGTCTGCAGGGGCGGGCACGGCGCCTGACCCTGCTGGAAGAGCGGCCATTGGGTGAGGTATTGTTCAGTGATGCATCCATGCAGCGGGGGGTTACCCAGATGGCGCACCTGCAGCCGGGCCACAGCCTGTTTGCAGCGGCCACCGCCGGTCTGCCATCGGTGGAGGGGTTATGGGGACGCCGTACCCTGTACCACCTGGCCGGTAAACCCCTGCTGGTGAACGAGCTGTTTTTACCCGATATTCCAACGAGTTGCCCATGAGTTATTCGGAGTTTGATATCAAGAGCGGTACGGTATCCCGCACCCTGCGCCAACAACTGGATGGTTATATCCGCCTGATCCGGCTGGATAAACCAATCGGCATTCTGTTGCTGTTGTGGCCGGCCCTGTGGGCGCTGTGGATGGCCGGTTCCGGCGAGCCCCGCTGGGGAGTGGTACTGATCTTCATTCTCGGCGTCGGCCTGATGCGATCCGCCGGTTGTGCCATCAATGACTATGCCGACCGGAATATCGATGGACGGGTGAAGCGCACCTGTAACCGGCCGCTGGCCACCGGTGTGGTGTCGCCCAAAGAGGCGCTCTGGATATTTGTGGTGCTCTGCCTGGTTTCGTTCGGATTGGTGCTGCTGCTCAACCGGGAGACGGTCATGATGTCGGTGGTGGCCCTGCTGCTGGCGGCGCTCTACCCCTTTATGAAACGCTACTCCCACCTGCCCCAGCTGGTACTGGGCATGGCGTTCGGCTGGGCGGTTCCCATGGCCTACATGGCACTGCTCGGCACCGTTCCCATGGTCGGCTGGCTGCTCTATCTGTCGGCCATTGTCTGGGCGCTGATTTATGACACCGAATACGCCATGGTGGACCGGGAGGACGACCTGGTGATCGGGGTAAAATCCACTGCCATCCTGTTCGGGCGGCGGGACCGGCTGATTATCGGTCTGCTGCAGCTGGTTATGCTGGCGCTACTGGTGGTGGTGGGGATTGATGTGGGCCTGGGGATTCCCTACTACCTGGGGCTCGCCATTGCCGGTGCCCTGTTCGTTTGGCAGCAGGTGCTGATCCGGGAGCGTGAACCGGCCGCCTGTTTCACCGCCTTCCTGAATAATAACTGCGTCGGCATGGTGATCTTTTTCGGCGTGGTGCTGGACTACCTGCTGGCATGATGGCTAAGGGATGGAGTGACTACAGCGCGTGAGTATTATCCAGGATCTCTATCTTGTCTTTGACAAAGAGTACGCACGACGCAGGGAGCGGCGCTGTTCAAAAAACCTGCTGGTGCTGGAGTTGCGGCACAACCTCGCCTTTCTGCGTGCCGGTTTGGCGGAGCAGCTTGACGGCTCGGTCATGGTTGCCGGTCTGGAGCATGGGCAGTATCGGCACGCCAATGAAACAGGCACGGAACTGAACTCCATTCAGAAACGACGCCTGGCAAGACGTACCTATGGCGGGATTCGGGAGTTTGAGAAATACCACGACTGGTCGACCGAACAGCTGATTCACAAGGCATACGAACGGATTGTGGTGCTGAAGAAGCTCGATCTGGATGCGGGTTCGGTCAATGTACGCGCCCGCCTGCAGTACCTGTTCAAGTTTCTGATGCTGGTGATTGCCCATATCGACGGGGAGACCTTGCACCTGTCGTCGGCATCCCGTCAGTAAGGCGGCGGATGTAAACCTGAGCGGTACCCGGCACAGGGCCGGGTACCGGTAGCGGGGTTAGTGGGTGGTTCCTGCCTTGCGCTCGTTCCATTTAGCCACTTGTTCATCCCAGTCGTCCGTGCGGACATAGGGATTGGTTCGTGGCTGCGAGATCATCTCGGGTTCGATCTCCAGGCCAATGCCTTCCAGGAAGTTGATCAGTCCGATACGCTCGATCATCTCGCCGGTACGCTCATGCTCCAGGGCATTCTCGGCAAAGAAGTCGAGAATGGTGGTACTCAACTCTTCCAGCCATTCGTAATCTTCATCCGTTTCCAGTTTGTGGAACGGTACCACCACGGTTCCCATCAGGTCGCCGATTTTCAGGGTACGCTTGCCGCCCACCAGAATGGAGACGCCCCGGTCGTCGCCGGGTGACAAGGCCTTGGTCATGACGTTGATACAGTGCATGCAGCGCACGCAGTTGTGGTTATCCACGCTCAGGGTGTCGTCATCGTTCAGCGACAGCGCCTGGGTCGGACAGCGGGTGATCACGTTGTCGATCACATACTTGCGACTCTTGCGGGCTACAAACGCCTTGACCTCTTCCTGATCCACCTTCATGTCGTCCCGCCAGGTGCCGATCATGGCCACGTCGGCCCGCTGGATCGAGTTCATGCAGTCATTGGCGCAGCCGGACGCCTTGAACTTGAGCTTGTAGGGCAGGGCAGGGCGGTGCATGTCATCCAGGTTGGCGTTGACGCAGGTGCGCATGGCCCGCGCTTCGTCATAGCAGGACTGCTCACAACGGGCCGCACCCACACAGGACATGCCGGTGCGTACAGCCGGTCCGGCGCCGCCCAGGTCGAAGCCGGCCTTGTTGATCTCGTCAAAGGCCTTCTGCACATTTTCCGTGGTACAGCCCTGGAACATGATATCGCCGGATTGTCCGTGGAAGGCGATCAGGCCGGAACCGTACTTCTCCCAGATATCGCACAGGTGGCGGATGGTCTTGGTGTCATAGTGCATACCCGGGGGTGGGATGACGCGCAGCGTGTGGAACTCTGCGGCGGCCGGGAACAGCGGCTTTTGGTTCTCATCCTTCAGCTCGGTGAAGCGGGGAATAATGCCGCCGCCGTAGCCGATCACGCCCACGGTGCCGCCCTTCCAGTAACCCTTGCGGGTTTCATACGAGGTCTCAAGCTGGCCCAGCAAGTCAACCATCATGTCGTTGTCTTTGGCCAGTCGTTTGAGGCCGGTTACAAAACTCGGCCAAGGCCCCCCCTCCAGCTGATCCAGCATCGGGGTATCATGCATTGGTTTTGTCATACTGCTCCTCCCAGAGTTACCAGTCACCCGGAGTCGTGTTCCGGAACTGTCTTTATAGAGTGTGACCCGCCTATCAATGGGGGCTTGAGGCTGATGATAGATCAAACCAATACCAAGTAAACCACTAGGTATTTGGGGTATCCGTGGGTTCTTCGGGAACGGGGGCTGTCCGGGGTGAACCGGATGTCCGCTGTGTCTGCCACCTGAGAGGGCGACATAGGCGGGAATTTACGGACGGGCAAAAAAAATGCCCGGCGGGGAGCCGGGCGAAAATCTCTCTATGCACTGTTCAGAGAGAGGAGGATCTATGCCAGAGGTCCGCAGGGACCGTCGGGACTTGAGCCCATCCGCCAACGCGGATGGCGCATCTAAATCAGGATTTCATCACCTCTTCAGCAGCCGCTTTTACCTTGCTGTTGAAAGTGCTGATGCCGTTTTCCAGCCAGCTGCGGTACTCGTTGCTGGCCTGGGTTGCCAGGTTGACGGCCTCGCGGCCGGAGCCTGCCAGATTTTCGCCAAGGGTCTTGCCCAGGGCAACCTGGCTGGAGAGCAGCTCTTTGGGATCCGTGGTCTTGCTGGTGATGGACAGCTGTTCGATACCGGTGTCCACCAGCAGACCGAAGGTATTCATCTGTTTCTCAAGCAACTGCTCCCAGGTGCGCAGATTGATTTCTGCCAGGGAACGGATGTTTTCGTAACCGTTTATGCCGAACTCTTTAAACAGTTCCAGATTTGCCTTCGGGTCTTTCATTGCGCGCTCTCCACAGTTGTGCGTTGCAACAATATTGCGATGCAGCATAAGCCCTGCTGATGGGCGTGTCAAGGGGAGTGATGAAAAAAATGATGCATCGCACCATCGGGCGGGCCGCAGCGCACCCGGACCGCTCGCTGGCGTGGCTGGAAAAGAGACGCTGCAGGGAAAGGCGGGTGGCGGGGAGGTACTACTCTTCTTCTTTTTTCCGGTTTCCGGCACTGGCAAGACCGGCAGCCTTGAAGAAATTCTTCTGCATGTCGGCCCACATGCGCATGTTCTGCTCCGCCATGTTGGTGATGGCCTTGACCGGGTCGCTGCCCACGCTGTTGTTGAGCTGTTCCTGCTGCTGCACGAACATGGACAGGCTCTCTTCCAGGTAGCGGGCCAGGATGCCCTGTACGGTGCCGCCATAAAAGCGAATGATCTGCGAGAGCATCTTGGCGCTGAACAGCGGTTCGCCACCGGACTCCTCGTCCAGCATGATCTGCAGCAGAATGGAGCGGGTGAGGTCTTCGTTGGTGTTGGTGTCGACCACCTGGAAATCGGTTCCGCTCATGACCAGTTCCCGGATATCGGTCAGGGTGATATAGCGACTCAGCTCGGTATCATAGAGGCGGCGGTTGGGATACTTTTTTATAATTCTGATATTGGACATGAAGTCGAATCCTCGAGAATAATTTTCATCTTCTAAGGACAGTTTACCCGGGAATATTAGCAAAGGGAAAACTGTTTGATCCCTGTCACTGGCTTTTTGGATGCGAACGGGCTTCTGTTCGTCGGATGTCGCCTGCGGGGAGTGGGCAGGAAACGGGGCAGCACGGGCTTGCCAGGCTGTCGATAGGAAAGTGCTGCAGATGGCCGGGCGGCGGGCCGGGGCCGGGTGCTTTCTACCCGGGACCGCATCGGCGGCCCTGTAATGACGGTGTCAGGGTGGGGGCTGAGCCAACCCGGTGGATCAGCCCCCGTCAGTGCTGGTTAGGTTCGTTCCACTGCCAGCGCGACACCCATGCCGCCACCGACACAGAGGGTTGCCAGTCCCTTCTTGGCGTCCCGTTTACCCATCTCGTGCAGCAGGGAGACCAGGATTCTGGCGCCGGAGGCACCGATCGGATGACCCAGGGCGATAGCGCCACCGTTCACATTGATCTTGTCCATATCCCAGCCCAGCTCCTTGTTGACCGACATGGCCTGGGCGGCAAACGCCTCGTTGGCCTCGATCAGGTCAAGTTCATCAATCGACCAGCCGGCCTTCTCCAGGCACTTGGTGGTGGCGGTGATAGGGCCGGTTCCCATGATGGCGGGATCCACACCGCTGGCGGCGAATGCCTTGATCCGTGCCATCGGGGTCAGGCCCAGTTCCTTGGCCTTGCTCTCTTTCATGACCACCACGGCGGCGGCGCCATCGTTAATGCCGGATGCGTTGCCGGCAGTCACGGTGCCGTCACGGCTGAAGGCGGGACGCAGTTTGCCCAGCGTCTCGGCGGTGGTGCCGGGGCGCGGGAACTCGTCTTTGTTGAAAACGACCGGATCGCCCTTGCGTTGCGGGATCTCGACCGGAATGATCTCATCCTGGAAGCGGTTGGCCTTCTGGGCCGCCTCGGCCTTCTGCTGGGAGGCCGCGGCAAACTGGTCCTGTTCCGCGCGGCTGAACTCGAACTTGGTGGCGATATTTTCGGCGGTGACGCCCATGTGGTAGTCGTTGAAGGCGTCCCACAAACCGTCAATGATCATGCTGTCTTTCAGCTTCCAGTCACCCATGGTGTGGCCTTTGCGGGAACCGGGCACCACGTGGGGGGCGATACTCATGTTCTCCTGACCACCGGCAATGACGATTTCCGCATCGCCACAGGCGACCGACTGCATGGCCAGATGCACGGCCTTCAGGCCGCTGCCACAGACCTTGTTAATGGTCATGGCGGGCACTTCCTGCGGCAGGCCGGCACCCAGCGTCGCCTGGCGTGCAGGGTTCTGTCCGCAACCGGCTGTCAGCACCTGACCCAGGATCACTTCATCGATCTGATCGGGGGCGAGCTTGGCGCGCTCCAGGAGACCGCGGATTACCTTGGCTCCCATCTCACTGGCCGGGACGCTTGAAAGCGATCCGGAGAAGCTGCCGATAGCGGTCCTGCCAGCTGCGACGATTACGATGTTATCACTCATACGCATTACCTTTTCCTGTCATGGATATGGGACGGTGAAATCCTGGTGTCACCGCCTTACCTCTTGGTTCGCGCCCCGGGGCGCTCGAAGTCTCATTTACTCTACTGATCACCGGACCAGTCTAATGCAAATTGCTGCACCGCACCACATTGCTTTGCATGCTAGTATGCAGTGTTGTGATCATAGCAGGGTTGAGGGGTGATGGAGGAAGGTGGCTTCTTGAATAACGAGTGGCTGGAGGCGCAGCGGAAATACTGGTCCGAGTGGTCCGCGCGTGCCCGGCAGGGAAGCGCGTCGCAGAACAATCCCTGGGAGCAGATGCTCGACCAGTGGTGGCGGGCGCTCGCTCCCGGCGCATCACCGGGAATTCAGGAACTGCTGGAGAAGACCCTGGCCCAGGGGCGGCAGGCGTTCCACCTGGCCGAACAGTTTGTCCGGGAGCAGCAACAGGCCACAGGTGAGGCGGACTGGCAGGCCGCTGTGCAGCAGACCTTTGGGGATCTGCGCGGCATTATCGCGGCTATTACCGGCACCATGAATCCACTGCCCGAAGAGCTGCTGTCGGAAGCGACCATCGACAGCTCGCGGGACTACCTGGAGCGGCTGTTCGCCCTGCCGGGACTTGGCCTGGGACACCGCAGTCAGGTGCAGCAGCGGGAGATGATCGCCCGGCTGATGCGCTACCAGAAGGCGCGCCAGGCCTATGAGCTGTTTCTGGTCGATCTGGGACGGCGCTCGGTGAAGCGGTTGCAGGAGGAGTTGGGCGCTCTCGATGACCAGGCGGAGTCCATCGAATCGGCCCGGGCCCTGTATGACCATTGGGTATCGGCCTGCGAAGCGGTCTATAGCGAACAGGCCATGACGCCGGAATATGTCAGGCTCTATGGCGAGTTGATCAACAGCCAGATGGCCGTTAAGCAGCAGATGCGTGACATGCTGGATGAGGCCTTTACCGCCATGGGCATGCCCACCACCCGGGCGGTGCGCGCCCTGGAGCGGCGTGCGCACCAGGATCGGCAGGCGATAAAGTCCCTGCAGGCGGAGATGGCCGCGATGCGAACCGCACCGGTAAAAAAGTCTGCCCGGTCCCGGAAGAAAACCACCAAAGTGGAAAAACGCGATGGCGCCACCTGATCTGAAACCGGAAAAACTGCTTGAGGAACTGGCTGATTACTGCCGTAAATTACAGGCCGGTGCGGAGCGGCTGTGCGCCAGCGGGGAGCGCAGTGCGGGGGTCTCACCGCGGGAGGCGATCTACCGTGAGGATAATCTGACCCTGTACCGCTATCTGCCGGCTGAAGATGTCCCGGCCAATCCGGTGCCGCTGCTGATCGTGTACGCGCTGGTGAATCGTCCCTACATGGCAGATCTGCAAGCCGACCGTTCCATGATCCGCAAACTGCTGGAAGCGGGGCAGCCGGTCTATCTGATCGACTGGGGTTATCCGGACAGCGTGGATCGTTTTCTGACCCTGGACGATTACATCAACGGTTACATCGACCGCTGTGTTGACCAGTTGCGGGAGCGACACGGCGCAGCGCAGGTTAACCTGCTCGGCATCTGCCAGGGCGGCGCCATGAGTCTCTGCTACACCGCATTACATCAGCCGAAAGTGCGCAACCTGATCACGATGGTGACGCCGGTGGATTTCCAGACCCCGGACAATATGCTGAGTGCCTGGGTCCAGCATCTGGACGTGGATCTGCTGGTGGATGTGCAGGGCAATATTCCGGGAGAGTTTCTCAACTGGACTTTCCTGGCCCTCAAGCCCTTCACCCTGACCGGTCAGAAGTATCTCCACTTGGTGGATATTCTGGAGGATGATGCGCAGGTGGAGACCTTCATGCGCATGGAGCAGTGGATTTCCGACAGCCCGGACCAGGCCGGTGAGACCTTCCGCCAGTTTATCAAAGTGTTCTACCAGCAGAACGGCTTGATCAAGGATCAGGTGGTGTTGGGCGGCCAGACTGTAAAGCTGGCTCAGATCAGCTGTCCGGTGCTGAATATCTACGGTGAGCAGGATCATCTGGTACCACCGGCCGCTTCCCGGGCACTGAAGGGGCGCACCGGCAGCAGGGATTATACCGAGCTGGCCTTCCCGGGCGGCCATATCGGTATCTATGTCAGTAGCAAGGCCCAGGCGATGATTCCGCCGGTTATCGGCCAGTGGCTCGACGAGCGCTGACCGCCGGCAGCTGGCCCCGCCACGGGGCGAGGCCGGCGGTTACTCCGGCCCGGGTCAGATCATCTTGCGCAGTTCGTACTCCAGAATGCCCTCTGCACCGGCCGCTTTCAGGCGTGGCACCAGGTCGCGTACCTCGCCGCTATTGACCACGGTCTCCACCGCCAGCCACTCCTGGTCATACAGATGGCTGATGGTTGGCGCGTGCAGGCTGGGCAGCATGCCGATCACCAGTTCCAGCTGTGCCGCCGGCACGTTCATTTTCAGGGCCACTTTCCGGCGAGCGGTCAGGGCGGCTTGCAACAGCATGGCGATCTGGTCGATCTTGTCCCGTTTCCAGGGATCCTGCATGGCCTGCGGATTGGCGATCAGGCGCGTCTCGGTGTGCAGGATATCGCACACGATGCGCAGTCCATGTGCCTTGATGGTGCTGCCGGTTTCGGTGATCTCCACCACGGCATCCACCAGCCCCTCCACCACCTTCGCCTCGGTAGCGCCCCAGGAGAACTCCACCTGCGCCTCGATACCCCGTTCCGCCAGGTAGCGCTTGGTAAAGGCGACCAGCTCGGTGGAGATCTTCTTGCCCTGCAGATCCTCGATGGACTGGATGGGGGAATCCTTGGGGACCACCAGCACCCAGCGGCAGGGCTGGTCGGAGCTCTTGGAGTAGACCAGTTCACAGATCTCCTGTACTTGGTCCTGGGACTCGGTCTCCAGGATCCAGTCGTGTCCGGTCAGTCCCAGGTCCAGGGTGCCATTGGCGACATAGGGGGCCATCTCCTGGGAGCGCACCAGGGCGCAGCTGATATCAGCGTCATTAATGGAGGGGAAGTAGTTGCGCGACCTGGGTGTGATGTTCCAGCCGGCCTGTTCGAACAGTGACAGGGTGGCGCTCTCCAGACTGCCTTTGGGGATACCGAGTTTTAGTTGCGACATGGGAATCTGCTGTGTTGGTCAATAAAAAATGCGCGGATGATTTTACCCGCTTCCCGGGATGAATAGCCATGCGTCCAGTCACACTACCCGGGTGGGTGGCGATGGGGATACGGCCTGGCCCATCGCCGCACGGGCCGGTTGAAGGGCGCCACCTTCAGCCGTCGCACCCGGGCGGGTCCGGCGGCCGGGTAACGGGGTGTCAGTCTACTTGTTGTCCCGCAGGTATTGATAAATCTGATCCTTCAGCAGTGCCCGGGTCTTCTTCAGCTCTTCCATTTTCAAGTCATCGATCGGTTGGTTGAGCTCTTCCAGGTTGCGGATTTCATTATCCAGGCTGTCATGTTTTTCCATCAGGCTGGCAAACGTGGCATCGCTCTGGCGCAGGTTGCGGATGGTCTCCTCCAGGTCGGGGAATTCGTGCAGGATATCGTGTGTCTCTCCCAGCATGGCGTGTCTCCTTGCGTTGGACAGGGGGTGTTGTGGCAGGCCACAGTTTTTTATATCGACTACCTGAAATTATAGGGGGCTGTGACAGCTATCACATGACGCACGACAACTGATTGCCGGGTGCGGGGCGTTCAGGGTGTGCGCGCCACGGCCCAGACATCCACCCGTGCCACCCCGGCCCGCTTCAGCTGTCTGGCCAGTTCGTTGACCGTATTGCCGGTGGTAACCACATCATCCACCAGCGCCACGTGCCGGGCCGCCAGGGGGCGGGTGATCCGGAAGGCGCCGCGCATGTTGCGCGCCCGCTGCTGTTTCCGCAGGGCGTGCTGGGGCCGGGTCTGGACTATTCGCTGGCAACTGCGGTGATCAACGGGGATGCCGAACCGGCGCCCCAGCGGTTTAGCCAGCTCCAGCGCCTGGTTGTAGCCACGCTGGCGTAAGCGGTCCCCATGCAGGGGGACCGGGATCAGCAGTTCGGGCAGCGGCAGTCGGCGGGGCAACTGCTGTTCCAGCAGCCGGCTCAGCAGGCGACCCTGGGGCAGTTTTTCGGAGAATTTGAACTGGCTGATCAAGCGGTCTACGGGGGCAGCGTAGAGAAAAGGGATCCAGCTGCGGTCAACCGGCGGCGGCTGTTGCTGGCAGCTGCCACACACCACCTCCAGCGGCTGGGGCAGGGGCAGGCCGCACTGTATGCAGGCGTGCCGGTTGTAGGGCAGATCGTCCCGGCAGGGGGCGCAGAGGCCGTCCGTTGCAGGGGCGTCGCACAACTGACAATGGTCGGGATAGAGGAGTGATAGTATATTATTTAGACACTTGTAAACCATGAAAATCCATTTCGGTTGACGAGCAATCCTGCTCCGGTATCATAGCGGGTTTGCAGGGATTCCCTCCCTGCCAGCCGACTATTATCCACCAATCCCCATACTGCTGACAGGGTTCACTATGAATGATATGACGATACGACACGACTGGAGCCTGGACGAGATCGAGGCCCTGTTCAATTTGCCGTTCAATGATCTGATGTTTCAGGCGCAAAGTGTCCATCGTCAGTACTTTGATGCCAATCACGTGCAGGTGAGCACCCTGTTGAGCGTCAAGACCGGTGCCTGCTCCGAGGATTGTGGCTACTGTTCCCAGAGCGCCAAGCACGCCACCGATCTTGAAAAGGAGAAGTTGCTGCCGCTGGACGAGGTGAAGCGTGCCGCCAGAGAGGCCAAGGAGAAGGGGGCAACCCGCTTCTGTATGGGCGCCGCCTGGCGCAATCCGACCGACAAAAACCTGGAGCGGGTGGTGGAGATGATCCAGGCCGTGCGCGACCTGGGCATGGAGACCTGTGTCACCCTGGGCATGTTGACCGACAGCCAGGCCGAGCGTCTCAAGGAGGCGGGGCTGGATTACTACAACCACAACCTGGACACCTCGCCGGAGTTCTATGGCAACGTGGTGACCACCCGTACCTACCAGGATCGGTTGGATACCCTGGCCCGGGTGCGTGACCAGGGCATCAACGTCTGTAGTGGCGGCATCCTCGGCATGGGTGAATCCCGCCGGGACCGCGCCTCCATGCTGCGGGAGCTGGTGAATCTGCCCAAGCATCCGGAATCGGTGCCGATCAACATGCTGGTGCAGGTGGAGGGTACCCCCCTGTTCGGTGCTGACGCGCTGGATCCGTTCGAATTTATCCGCACCATCGCGGTCACCCGCATCCTGATGCCCGAATCCTACGTGCGCCTGTCGGCTGGCCGTACCGAGATGAGTGATGAGATGCAGGCACTCTGTTTCATGGCCGGGGCCAACTCCATGTTCTATGGCGACCGCCTGCTCACCACCGACAACCCGGAGGCGGATGCCGATCGCCGGCTGTTTGAGCGTCTCGGGCTGCAGTTTGAAGAGTCCCAGGAGTTGCAGGCGACCGAGAAGGAGTGCGACAACAAGCGTCAGGCGCGTCTGGCGGCCGAGTTCTCCTGATCCGGACCACTCCCCATGCGACCACTGGAACCTGAGCTGGAGCGGCGCAGGGCCGAACACCTCTACCGTCGCCGCCGGGTGCTGGGCTCACCCCAGGAACCCCGGCTGCAGATCGATGGTAAGGCGCTGCTCAGCTTCTGCAGTAACGACTACCTGGGCCTGGCCAATCACCCGGAGGTGATTGAGGCCCTGCAGCGCGGCGCGGCCCGTTACGGGGCCGGCAGCGGCTCGGCCCATCTGGTGTCGGGACATAGCGAGGCCCATCACGCCCTGGAAGAGGAGCTGGCGGAATTCACCGGCCGGCCCCGCGTGCTGCTCTACTCCACCGGCTACATGGCCAACCAGGGGGTGATTGCCGCCCTGCTGGGGCGCGACGATACCATTTACCAGGATCGGCTCAATCACGCCTCGCTGATCGATGGCGGCTTGCTCAGTCGCGCCGGGCTGAAGCGTTATCCACACAACGATACCGCTGCCCTGGCGGCCCGCATGGCCTGCCAAAGCGGCGGCGATGCCCTGGTGGCGGTGGACGGTGTGTTCAGCATGGATGGCGACCTGGCACCGCTGCCGGAGCTGGCCCGTCTTTGTGAGCGGCAGCAGGCCTGGCTGATGGTGGACGATGCCCACGGGTTCGGCGTGTTGGGCCGGGATGGCCGGGGCAGCGTGGATCATTTCGGCCTGGACCCAGAGTCGGTGCCGATTCTGGTCGGAACCCTGGGCAAGGCATTCGGCACCTTTGGCGCCTTTGTGGCCGGCTCCGAAGCACTGATAGAGACCCTGATCCAGCAGTCGCGCAGCTATATCTATACCACCGCCTTGCCGCCCGCCGTGGCCGAGGCGACCCGCACCAGTCTGCGCCTGTTGCAGCAGGATGCCTGGCGTCGTGAACGGTTGCAGCAGCTCATCGCCCGGTTCCGGGCCGGGGCGACCCGGCTGGGTCTCACCCTGATGGACTCCCAGACCCCCATCCAGCCAATCCTGGCGGGCAGTGCCGGGCAGGCGCTGGCCTGGAGCCAGGCGCTGGAGAGCCAGGGCATACTGGTCACCGCTATCCGTCCACCCACTGTACCGGAGGGCAGCGCCCGGTTGCGCGTCACCCTGTCCGCCAGTCACACCGAGGAGCAGCTGGACCAGTTGCTGGAGGCGCTCGGCCGGCTCAATCGGGAGACAGACGCTTGAAACTCAGCGTGGAGACGACAGGGGCCGGCCCGGATCTGGTGTTGCTGCACGGCTGGGGTATGAATGGGGCGGTCTGGTCCCCGGTGGTGGCCGAATTGTCCCGCCGGTTCCGGGTCAGCCTGGTTGAACTGCCAGGCCATGGCGCGAGCAGCTACGATGCAACGCAATCAACCCTGGATGAGTGGGTCGATGCCTGCCTGGCCGTGGCACCGCAGCGTGCCACCTGGATCGGCTGGTCATTGGGTGGCCAGTTGGCGCAACGGGCCGCCGTGCGGGCGCCGGAACGCATCTCCGCTCTGGCCATGGTGACCGCCAGTCCCCGTTTTGTGGTGGGTGATGACTGGCCCCATGCCATGGCCCAGGCTACCCTGAAACAGTTCGCCCGCGCCCTGCAACGCAATCACCATCAGACCCTGGAGCGTTTTCTCTCCCTGCAGGTGCAGGGTGACGACTCGGCACGGGACACCCTGCGGCTGCTGCGCCAGGATATCGTCGCCCGGCCCGAGGCCGATCCGACCGCCCTGGAACACGGCCTGGATCTGCTGCGCACGGTGGACCTGCGTAGCCAGTTGCGGGAGATCGGTTGTCCCACCCTGTGGCTGTTCGGTGAGCGGGACACCCTGGTGCCGGTTGATGTGACTGATGAGCTGGAACAGTTGATGCCGGCCGCCGAGATCCTGATCCTGCAGGGTTGTGCCCACGCCCCGTTTCTCTCCCATCCGCGCCAGTGTCTGCGGGCGCTGAACCACTTCCTGGAACCGGACCATGCCTGACCGAGAACACCGTATCGACAAACAGCAGGCGCGCATCGCATTTTCCCGTGCCGCGGAGCGCTACGACCAGGTGGCGGTACTGCAACGGGAGATCGGCCAGCGCATGCTGGAACGCCTCGACGTGGTGCGGCTGCAGCCGGAGGTGATCCTGGATGTCGGCGCCGGCACCGGTGTGGCCACGGCGGCCCTGGCGCAGCGTTACCGGAAATCCCGGGTGCTGGCGCTCGATTTTGCCTTTCCCATGCTGTTGCAGACCCGCAAGCGGGGCAGTTGGCTGCGCAAACCCCGTTGTATCTGTGGCGACCTGGAGCAGCTGCCGCTGGCGGACCAGAGCGTGGATCTGATCTACTCCAATGCGGCCATTCAGTGGAGCAACGACCTGGAGGGTACCTTTGGCGAGTTTCGTCGCGTGTTGCGACCCGGCGGCCTGCTGATGTTTACCACCTTCGGGCCGGATACCCTGCGTGAGCTGCGGGCCGCCTGGGCGGCGGTGGACAGCGGCTCCCATGTCAGCACCTTTATGGATATGCATGATGTAGGGGATGCCCTGTTGCGCGCCGGGCTGGCTGACCCGGTAATGGACGTGGACCGCATGACACTCACCTATGAAAAAGTCAGCGGTTTGATGAAGGATCTGAAAATCCTCGGCGCCCACAACGTGAACAGCGACCGGCAACGGGGACTCACCGGCAAGGGCCGCCTGCAGGCGATGCAGGCGGCCTATGAAACATTTCGCCGGGAAACCGATGGTCTGTTGCCGGCCAGTTATGAGGTGGTCTACGGCCACGCCTGGGCGCCGGAGGCCGGGCATCGGTCCAATGCCCCGAGCATCGCCCTGGACAGTATCGGCTACGATATGCACCGCTCCGGCGGGGGGCGCTGAAACGCTATGGCTGGCGGCTATTTCATTACCGGCACCGACACCGATAGCGGCAAGACAGTGATCACCCTGGGGCTGATGCACAGGCTGCAATCCCGGGGATTACAGGTGGCCGGCCTGAAACCGGTGGCGGCCGGTGCGGAACAGACCGCCGACGGACTGCGCAATGGCGATGCCCTGCAGTTACAGGCTCAGGCCTCCCGGCCGGCCGCTTACGGGGTGGTTAATCCCTATTGTTACCAGCCGCCTATCGCCCCCCACCTGGCCGCCGGGCGGGTCGGGCAATGCATCGATTTTTCCGTGATCAGTCGCTGCTATGCGCAGCTCGCTGCCACTGTCGGGCGGGTGCTGGTGGAGGGGGCCGGGGGCTGGCTGGTGCCCTTGGGTGAAGGTCGCACCATGGCGGATCTGGCCGTGGCACTCAACCTGCCGGTTATCCTGGTGGTGGGCCTGCGGCTGGGCTGTATCAATCACGCCTTGCTGAGCGCCGAGTCGATCCGGGCCCGTGGGCTGACCCTGGCCGGCTGGATTGGCAACCAGGTTGACCCGGCCATGGCCGAGTTTGAGGCCAATATCGATACCCTGCGTAACTGGCTGGAAACCCCCTGTCTGGGCGTGATTCCCCACCTGGATTTTCCGCTGGCCCCATCCGTGGCCGCGCATCTGCAACTCCCCGACGGTTTCTGACTGATTGCCCCGGCCAGTCCCTGCGCCGGCCGCCTGTAACATAGGCGGGGGCATGTGCATTCCCTGTGTTAGACTCAATACTGGAGCAGTAACGGAATGAATGTCATTACGGACAACCCCGGGAGAACGCGTGGGACGTATTCTAATCGTTGAAGATGACCCGCTGATGGGGCAGGAGATAAGCCTCAAACTGCAGCACTTCGGCCACGAGGTGGTGGCGCTGGTGGTGTCGTCCCAGGAGGCCATCGCGGTCGCCGGAGAGGCCCGCCCCGACCTGATCCTGATGGATATCCTGCTTGAGGGGGAGGTGGATGGCATAGAGACCGCCGAGATTATTGCCCGCCAATACCGCATACCTATCGTCTTCCTGACCGCTTTTGATGATGAAGAGTTTATCCAGCGGGCACGTATCACCGAGCCCTATGGTTATGTTCTGAAGCCCTTCACCAGCGGTGAACTGCAGGCGGTGGTCTCTATCGCGCTGTATAAATCCCGGGTCGAGAAGAAAATCCGCCAGGCGGCCCAGGTGGCGGCCACACTCTCCGGCATGAGCGATCCGGTGTTTCGGGTGGACCGGGCGGGGAGCGTGGTGATGTGCAATCCGGCGGCGGAGCAGTTGCTGGGCCGTCCCGAGTCGGACATGATCGACCGACCGATTACCGGACTGCTCAGGCTGGTACGCCAGGATGATGGCAGCCCGGTACTGGATGAGCTGCTCGCCTCGGTATCGCAGCAGCCCGATTCGGTTGGTGTGGATCAGGGGCTGGTCCTGCAACGCACCGATCTGCCGGCGCTGCCGGTGAGTCTGAAAATCAGCCGGATTGTGGATCCGGCGGACGAGCAGGGCGGGGCGGTTTTACTGCTCCAGGATATCTCGGCAAGAGCCCATCTGCAGGCCGAGCTGAACCTGGCCGCCCAGGTTTTCAAATCCGGTTCGGAAGGCATCATGATTACCGATCCGGACTTCCATATTCTTCGCGTGAATGACGCGTACGAACGCATTACCGGTTATGCGATCGATGATGTGGCGGGCGGCCAGCCGGTTGTGCTCTCCTGTGGTTATCATGATGACGCTTTTTACCAGGCGCTGTGGAGCGAGTTGCTGGAGACCGGCAGCTGGACCGGCGAGATATGGAACCGCCGTAAAAACGGCGAGCTTTTCCCCGAACTGCTGAACCTCTCTGCCGTGCGGGACGAGCGCGGCACCATCACCCACTACGTGGGTATCTTTGCCGATATCAGCGCCAGCAAGAATCTGCAGGAGCGCCTGGTTTATCTCAGGCAGAACGATGAACTGACCGGATTACCGAACCGGAATATGTTTGAAGAACAGGCTGAGGCGGCCATTGAACGGGCGAAAAAGCGCGGCAAAAGCGTAGCCTTTATGCTGATTGATATCGATAACTTCAATTCGGTCAACGAGGTGTTCGGACACCCCTTCGGTGACAAGTTGCTGATGGACTTTGCCAACCGAATTGTCAACCTTGTCCAGGATGACGGCCTGTTGATGCGTTTCAGTGGCGACACGTTTGCGCTCATTCTTGAAGAGGGCAAGCGGGATGTGAGGCTGGCTGAACTGGCTGAGAGCCTGCTGGAGGTGTTGTCGCTTCCCTACTGTGCCGAGGAAAAGTCGGTTCAGCTGACCGCCAGCATCGGTATCAGTGTCTACCCGGTGGATGGTATGGAGTTCTACAGTTTGCTCACTTGCGTGGACAACGCCCTGCACTACGCCAAGCGCGCCGGTAAAAACAGTTACCGTTTTTTTGACCGGGAAATGTATGACAGTGCGCTTGCGGCACGCCGTATCGAGCAGGCGCTGCGCAGTGCCATCGAACGCCGGGAGTTTGAACTCCATTATCAGCCGCAGATCGAGATAGAGACCGGCATAGTGACCGGATGTGAAGCCCTGATCCGCTGGAAAAACGAGGATCTGGGTCAGGTGCCGCCGGCCCGCTTCATCCCCATTGCGGAAGAGACGGGCCAGATTGTCGCTATCGGTACCTGGGTGTTGCATGAAGCCTGCATCATGTACCTGAACTGGGTGAAGGCCGGCACCGCACCCAGCCACGTGGCGGTGAATGTGTCAGCCCATCAGTTCAGGGATCCGGACTTTATCAAAACTGTGAAGTCGGTGCTCAGGGAGACCGGCATGCAGACGCGACACCTTATGCTGGAGGTGACGGAGAGCGTCGCCATGGAACAGGGCGAGGGCTCGATCCGTAAATTGAAAGAGTTGAAAATGATGGGCATACAGTTGTCGCTGGATGATTTTGGGACAGGTTATTCCGCGCTCTCCAGTCTCCAGCGATATCCGTTCGATACGCTGAAAATCGATCGCTCGTTTATCCTCGACAGTCAGACCAGCGAGCAGGGGCGGGTGATGCTGGAGTCGATCATCAGGCTGGGCGCCGGCCTGCGGCTGGAGACCATTGCCGAAGGGGTGGAAGACGAGGACCAGGTCGAGTATCTGCGTCGCTTTGGCTGCCGACTGATCCAGGGTTACTACTATAGCCGGCCGGTGCCGGGAGACCAGCTGGGCAAGCTGGTGCAGGCCGGGTTCACTCCTTTTGTGGAATAGTCAGCCAGTGCGGAGAACGGGCGTGGTACAGGAACAGCGGGTCTGGATTCACTGGCTTATTCTGTTCCTGAGTGTTGCCCTGACCCTGGGTGCGTTTCAGTTTGTCAGGCAGTGGGAGTTCCAGTCACAGCAGCAGCAGTTTCGGGAACGGGGCGATATTCTGTTCGCCACCCTCAACAAGGAACTGGCCATCAATGTGGAGGCCCTGCTGGGGCTGAATGAACTGTTCCAGTCGTCCGATCATGTGACCCGGGAAGAGTTCCGTATTTTTACCCAGCCGAAACTGACCCGCTTCGACACCATACAGGCGCTGGAGTGGGTGCCGCGTATCAGCGCTGAGCAACGGGCCGCACACGAGGCCCAGGCGCGGCGTGAGGGACTGGAGAACTACATCATCACCCAGGGATCCCGGGCCGGCACCATGGTGGCGGCCGGCTTACGGGACGCCTACTTTCCGGTCTATTACGTGGAGCCCCAGGCCGGAAACGAGATCGTGATCGGATTTGATGTGGCGTCGGTCTATTCCCGCCAGGCGGTGCTAAAACTTGCCGAGCAGGCCAATGATGTCAGGGCGTCAGCCGGTATTCAGCTGCTGCAGGGTGATCTGGGCTTCCTGGTGGTGGTGCCCCTCTATACCCATGATCAGCAGCACCAGCTGCATGGATACCTGCTGGGTGTTTATCGCATGGACCGGGTGATGAAAGCGGTCATCTCCCAGTCCCACATTGATCAGGCGGATTTCAACCTGGCGATATGGGATATCACGCAGGCATCGAAACCGCAGTGGCTGTTTTCCAGCGGTGATGCCATCGCGGAGAATCAGCCATCGGTGTTTACCCGGACCCTCTCCTTTGCCGGACGCACCTGGAAAGTGGTCATGAATCCGTCCCGGATGTTCATGGAAAAAGTGGCCAGGTCCACATCCTGGGTGGTGCTGGTTGCCGGTCTGCTGCTGAGTCTGCTACTGACCCAATATGTGCGCATACTGTTGCTGCGGGGTAAGCGGGTACGTTACTTGGTTGAGCAGCGCACCCGGGAGCTGGAACGGAGTGAACGGACCACCAATACTATTCTCGATACCGCTATTACCGCCATCATTACTATTGACAAGGCCGGTGTGGTGCAACGGTTTAATCCGGCCGCGGAACGAACCTTTGGCTACAGCCAGGCGGAGGTGGTGGGGCAGAACGTCAAGATGCTGATGCCGGAGCCTTACTACTCGGCCCATGATGATTATCTGAGCCGCTATCAACGCACCGGAGAGGCCCGGATCATTGGCAGCGGACGTGAAGTGAGTGGGCGGCGCAAGGATGGCAGCGTGTTCCCCATGCTGCTGTCGGTGGGCGAGGCGAAGGTGGATGACGATCCGCTGTATATCGGTACCGTACTGGATATCACCCTGCAGAAAGAGGCTGAAGTCGCACTCATCAATGCGAAGAATAATGCGGAACGGGCCAATCGTCAGAAGTCCGATTTTCTGAACATGATGAGCCATGAACTGCGTACGCCGCTGACCGTGATACTGGGTTATCTGCCGCTGCTGAAAAAGGTGCAATCCCTACCACCACCTGAGATGATTGTGGAGATCGCGCGGGATGTGGATCTGTCGGGGCAACACCTGCTGCGGCTGATCAACGATCTGCTGGATATATCCAAGATCGAGGCGGGCAGCATGAACCTGCACAGGGAGGAGATCGTGGTGGATGAAGTGGTGGAATCGGTGTGTAACAAAATGCAGGGACTGGCTGAGAAAAAGGGTATCGCACTGGTTAATCAATCGGGCAGTGAGACGTTATTTGCCGATCCCCTGCGTTTACAACAGATACTGCTTAACCTGATCAGTAACGCCATTAAGTTTACCGGCCAGGGGAGTGTCCGGGTGGAGAGCCGGCCTCTGGACGGCATGGTGGAGATCAGCGTGACCGACACCGGCAGCGGCATACCCGATTCGGAGCTGCCGTACATTTTTGACAAGTTCCGGCAGGTCGACAGCTCCAGTACCCGCAAGCTGGGTGGTACCGGTCTCGGTCTGGCCATCAGCGAACGGCTGGTTAAACTGCACGGCGGCCGTATCGGGGTAAGCAGCCAGGTGGGGCAGGGGAGTCGTTTCAGTTTTACCATGCCAACCAAGGGAGGCGACAACTAGTGGCAAACATATTGTTGGTGGAAGACGATCCCCTGATCAGCCGCATGCTGACCTTGCGACTGAGTCTGCAGGGCCACAAGGTTACGCCGGCCGACAATGGCCAGGTGGGTGTGGAGACGGCACTGGCCGCCCCGTTCGATCTTGTTCTGATGGATATGCACATGCCGGTGATGGATGGGCACGCGGCAACACGCAAGTTGCGTGAGATGGGTTACCGGGGACTGATCGTGGCGGTTACCGCATCTGTCATGAGCCAGGAGAGTGAAGCGGCCATCGAATCGGGTTGTGATAACTACATCAGCAAACCGGTGGCCGAGGACTTTGAACAGCAGGTCGAGGCGTTACTGGCGGCACACCGTTCGGAGGACAAGGATGAGTGACAATGGGAGCATTATCGAACAACTGGAAGCGGTCACCAACGCTTTTATTGCCCAGTTGCCGATCCGTGCTGATGAAATAGAACGTCAATGGCTTGATCTGAAACGGCATCCGGACAACCGGGAACGTTGGCAGGATCTGTATCGCCTGACCCACAACCTGGCCGGGGGGGGTGGCACGTTCGGATTCGGCAATATAACGGATGCCGCCCGCATTGCCGCCGATCTGTTGCGCACCGCGCTGAAAGAAAAGCAGCCGCTGGACAAGCTGGCGGAGAACGAACAACTGGCGCTCTGGCTGGATCAGTTGCAGAAGCTCTGCCGTAACCCGACGGGCAGCGGCGGGGACGACGGTTCGGTGCAGCCGGTGAGCCCTAACCGGCTGCTGTCCGAAGTGTCCCCCGCCCGGTTGGGCTATCTCTATTCAACCAACCTGGATCACTACGCGTCCCTGATTGACAGCCTGCGGGGGATGGGTATCGCGATCGAGAGTTTCGATCAGTGTGATCGCCTGCAGGCGGCCATACTGGAAAATAACCCGCTTTTTGTGCTGGTGGATATCGCCCAGTGTGACGGTATGGGGTTTCTGCACGATCAGCCCCATCCGCCCATGATCGCCATCAGCCGGACCGGGGAGTTTTCCATACGCCTGAAAGCGGTGCGAGCCGGTATGGACGGCTTTTTCGTCGAGCCGGTGGACGGGGTAACCCTGCTGAACTTTGTCGATACCCAGTTTCCCCAGGCGTGGGGTATGCCGTTCCGGGTGCTGATTGTGGACGACGACAGGAACCAGGCCGAATATGCGGCACTGGTGCTGGAGCGGGCCGGCATGATCACCTGCGTGGTTAATGATCCGGGTGACATTATTAACCAGTTGACCCTGTTCTCCCCCGAGTTGCTGCTACTGGATATCTACATGCCCCAGTGCAGCGGGATCGAACTGGCACAACTGATCCGGCAGATGAGTCAGTATGTCAATGTGCCGATAATTTTCCTCTCCGCCGAGCATCGGCGTGACCGGCAGCTGGCCGCACTGCAGGTGGGGGCGGATGACTTTATCACCAAGCCGATCGTTGCCAAAGAGCTGGTCGCGGCGGTCAACCTGCGGGCCTGGCGGGCCCGGATGCTCAATCTGGTGATGCTGCGGGACGGCCTGACCGGCCTGCTGAATCACGCGGTGATCATGGAGCGCCTCCAGCAGGGCGTCGCCATGGCGAAACGGCAGAAGGAGCCGTTGAGCGTCGCCATGATCGATCTGGATCACTTTAAGCAGGTGAATGACAAATATGGTCATCCGGTGGGCGACCGGGTGCTGGCCGCCTGTGCCCGGATGATACAGCAACGGTTACGCAGCAGTGACGCCATCGGTCGGTATGGCGGGGAGGAGTTTATGGTGGTACTGCCTGCCACCGAGACCAGCCAGGCCTGGCACGCACTGGAGGAGTTAAGGGTCGCCTTCAGTACGCTGCATCATACCGCCAACGGCGAGACTTTTACCGTCCAGATCAGTGTTGGCATTGCCTGTTATCCCGATTACAAGACGCCGACCCAGTTGCTGGAAGCGGCTGACGCCGCCCTCTATCGCGCCAAACGGGACGGGCGGAACCGGGTGGCCACCGCGGATCCGTCCGACTGAACTCCAGTCTGCTGTCACCCGCCAGGGCGATCCGCACCGGGTCCCGGTAACGGTTTCCGCAATTTATCAAAGATCACGCAGTGCCTGAATGATCTCCACCGGGTCCATGCGTCTTGTGTAATCGGCATCCACAAATGCGTAACCGATGGTACCGTCCGCTCGAATAACGTAGGTGGCGGGCAAAGGCAGCTCAAAACGGTCATCCCCATTGTAGGCTGGCAGATCAGTGCCAAAGCTGGCATAGATGGCGCGGATCGATTCCGGCAGGGTGAATACCAGACCAAACTGGCGTGAAACCCGGTTGCCCCGGTCGCTTAACACCTCGAACTCAAGCTGGTGCCGCGCACGGGTCTCGGTCGCCCTATCCGGCTGTTCGGGTGAAATGGCCACCAGTGAAGCCCCCAGTGCCTGAATGTTGGGTAACTCTGCCTGCAGGGCGGCCAGTTCCAGGTTGCAGTAGGGACACCAGCCACCCCGGTAGAAATTCAGTACCACCGGACCACGCGCCAGCAGATCGGTCAGGCGGACCGGTTCACCATGGGCATTGGGCAGGGTGAAGGCCGGCACCCGGTCACCCGCAGCCAGGGCGCGGTTCTCAATGCCCGACGCTTTCAGCTCGGCGGTGGCCTGGAGCATGGTCTGAATGGTCTCTGGTGAGGCCTTTTTACCGGTGCTTTGTTTCTGTTCTTCAAGCTGCTGTCGTAATCCCATGGTGCTCCTCCTGATGATGATTTGAATTATTGAACGATCGTTCAATATCGTTAATTGAATGATCGCTCAAACTGTGGTTAAAGTAAAGGCATGGGTACTTCAGTGAAATCAGCTCGTCCGACGCGGGTGGTCAGCATGGCGGGAACTCCGTCGGCTGTGCCGCGTTGCTGAGCGCCGGTATCCCGCCTTGAACTACCTGGCCCATCTGTTCCTCTCATCCGCAGATCCGGATGAGCAGCTTGGCAGCCTGATCGCCGACTTTACCCGGGGACGCCTGCAAACCCTGTCCGAAATCTATGCCCCGGGTGTAATCCGGGGGATTGCCCTGCATCGCCAGGTGGACAGTTTTACCGACAACCACCCTGCAGTGGTGCGCAGCCGGCAACGTATCGCGGCGCCCTACCGGCGCTACAGCGGAATCATTCTTGATATACTGTACGACCATTTTCTCAGCAGCGACTGGTCCGAATTCAGCGACCTGGACCGGCGCGCTTTTATCCGGGATGTCTACCGGTTGTTGGAGGCGCGGCGGGATGAACTGCCGCCACGGTTGCGTAGCCTGATACCGCGTATGCAGCGGGAGGACTGGCTTGGCTCCTACCGCGAGCTGACAGTGATTGAGCAGGTCTACCAGCGGATGTCCAAGCGACTGCGCCAGCCCAATCATCTGGGCGGCGCCATGGTCGAGGTGCACCGGCATTATGCCGCGCTGGCCCGGGACTTTCGGCAATTCTTTCCGGAGCTGATGGCATTTACAGAACAGCAACAGGAGCAGACGAACCCACCATGATACCGGACAGCGTCAGGGATATTTTGCAACAACATGGCGTGGAAGCGCTGGAGTTTGAACCGGGCAGCACGCCCACGTCGGAACTGGCGGCGGAACGGATCGGTGTGGCCGTCGGGCAGATCGCCAAGTCGATGCTTTTCAAGGGCAAAAACGGTAACTACTACCTGGCGGTCTGTCCCGGCGACCTGCGGGTCTGCAGTAAAAAGATGAAGAGCGAAACCGGTACCAAGGTGCGCATGGCCCGGCCGGAAGAGACCGAGGCGGTGACCGGTTTCCGTCCCGGCGGCGTCTGCCCGTTCGGTGTTGAAGGGGCGGAGATACTGCTGGACCAGGGGCTGGCCGAGTATCCGCTGATCTACCCGGCGGCGGGCAACGACGCCTCCGGTGTGCCTCTCACGTTCGAGCAGCTCAAGCAGATTACCGGCGGCCGGGTAGTGGATGTGATGGAGCGGTGACGCCACCGGCACGGGACCTGTTACGCCATTGAACGCCGGGTTCCGGCCGAGCCCGGCGGCACAAGCCACCGCCTGAACGGCGTTATTCTGCTACTATGATCCGGATTCCATGCTTTTTGCTGCATGCGCAGCAGATTCTGTCCGGCAGAGGTGGCAAAAGGCGGGTAAATTTCCTATTCTTCCAACCCCTTTTGTACAACCGAGCCCCGACATGTTCAAAGACAGCCTGACCAATACCAACCTGCTTTCCGAGCAGGTTCTGATCTCACCTATCGAACTGAAACGTCGTCTGCCCCTGTCACCGCAGGGCGAGCGCAACGTCACCGAGGGCCGGCAGACCATCAAGCGGATCTTTGACCGCCAGGATCATCGCCTGCTGGTGGTTACCGGCCCCTGCTCCATCCACGACGTGGAGGCCGCCAAGGAGTACGCGCTGCGACTGAAGAAACTGCATGATGAGCTGGCCGATACGCTCTATATCGTCATGCGCATCTATTTCGAAAAGCCGCGCACCACGGTGGGCTGGAAAGGGCTGATCAACGATCCCTACATGGATGACAGTTTCCGTATCGAGGAGGGGCTGCACAAGGCGCGGGAGTTGCTGGTGTGGCTGGCGGAACTGGGCCTGCCGGTGGCTACCGAGGCGCTGGATCCGTTCAATCCACAATACCTGGGGGACCTCTTCTCCTGGGCGGCGATCGGCGCCCGCACCACCGAATCCCAGACCCACCGGGAAATGGCCTCCGGGCTCTCCATGCCGGTCGGCTTCAAGAATGGCACCGATGGCGGACTGGCCGTGGCGATCAATGCGCTGGAGTCGGTGGCCAATCCGCACAGCTTCCTGGGCATCAACCAGGAGGGCGAGGTAACGGTAATCAAGACCAAGGGCAATGTCTGTGGCCATGTGATCCTGCGCGGTGGCCATAGCGGCCCCAACTACGACTCGGTCAACGTGGCGCTCTGTGAAGAGGCGCTGAAAAAAGCCGGTTTGCCACTCAATATCATGATCGATTGCAGCCACGGCAACTCCAGTAAAAAGCCGGAACTGCAGCCGCTGGTGGCGGAGAACGTGGTAAACCAGGTACTGGAGGGCAACCGCTCCATCACCGGTCTGATGCTGGAGAGCAACCTGGAGTTTGGCAACCAGCCCATTCCGGAAGATCTCAGCCAGCTCAAGTACGGCGTATCGGTTACCGATGCCTGCATCGACTGGGACACCAACGAAAAGCTGCTGCGCAGTATGGCCGAGAAGCTCAAGGACGTATTGCCGGCCCGGATCAGCGCCCAGGCTGACTGAGCGGAGCGGCAGGCTCAGGGGCGCCAGGCCGATACCGGTGTCAGGTTAAAGAAGGTTCTTTGCCGATGACGCTGAAGGAAGGGGGGCACTGCGAAAGGCGTGTCGCCCGGCCTGGTGGCCTTCGGCGCGGTACTTCCTGGCTAAACGTCACCCGGCTCCGGGGAGTGGCCAAAAAAAAGGCCGCAAGGAGATTGCGGCCATAATCCAAAAGGAGGAGGTGATCAGAGTGGTCACGCTACTTCGATACTGCCTTTGGTCTACCACCCTGACCATGGGCAGCATTTGATCACAGAAGCGGAACAGGTCGCATTGAGAATTCTCAACGCGACCTGTTTTTTTTGTCCAGGGATGGACTTATGCCGCATAGGCCAGGGATGGCCGGGAGCGGCTTTGTCCAGGGACGGACTTATGCCGCATAGGCCAGGAGAAGTGGTACAGGGATGTACCGTTCAGGGAGCCGAGGACGCAATGGCCTGGAGCGGCTTTATCCAGGGAAGGATTTATGCCGCGTAGGCGCCTAGCGATGTCCCAGCTTGCGGGTGATGGCGAGCGCCATCTCCAGCGCCTGCTCATAGTTGAGGCGCGGATCGACCTGGGTCTTGTAGGCCCGTTTCAGCCCGGCCTCGTCCAGACCGCGGGCGCCACCGATACACTCGGTCACATCATCACCGGTCAGCTCAAAATGGACCCCGCCGAGGATGCTCCCCTCGCTCCGGTGGATATCGATCGCCTGCTCCAGCTCGGAGAGAATGTTGTCAAAATGACGGGTTTTGTAGCCGCTCCGGGTTGACTCGGTATTACCGTGCATCGGGTCGCTGACCCAGAGTACTGGGCGGCCGGTGCGTTTCACCGCCTGGATAAGCGGCGGCAGGCCGGCGGCGATCTTGTCCACGCCGAAGCGGTGGATGAACAGCAGTTTGCCCGCTTCACTGTGCGGGTTCAGCCGTTCCACCAGTTCCTGAATCCACCCCTCAGACATACCGGGGCCCACCTTCACGCCGACCGGATTCTGGATGCCGCTGAAGTATTCGATGTGGGCATCCGTGGTGGCCGCCGTGCGGAAACCGATCCAGGGCAGGTGGGTGGAGAGGTTGTAATAACCGCTGCGATTGGGTACCTGGCGGGTCAGGGACTGCTCGTAGTGCAGATGCAGCCCCTCGTGACTGGTGAAGAACTGTACCCGGTTCAGGTCGCTGTTCCGGGCGCTGCCCAGGGTCTCCATGAACTTGAGCGAGTGGGACAGTTCGGCCACCACCTGGCGGTACTCCTTTGCCAGCGGTGAGTGGCTCATGAAGTCCAGGTCCCAGTTCTCCGGATGGTGCAGATCGGCAAAGCCGCAGTCAGACAGGGCCCGGATGAAGTTCAGGGTCATGGCGGCCCGGCCGTAGCCGCGCAGCAGTCTTACCGGGTCGGGGGTGCGGGCTTCCGGGGTGAACTCGGGACCGTTGATCAGGTCGCCCCGGTAGCTTGGCAGGGTGACGCCGTCGATGGTCTCGGTATCGGCGGAGCGCGGCTTGGCAAACTGCCCGGCGATACGGCCAACCCGGATGACCGGCTTGCTCAGTCCGTGGATCAGCAACAGGCTCATCTGCAGCAGGATCTTCAGCTTGTTGGTGACAATCTGTGAATTGCAGTCGCTGAAGTTTTCCGCACAGTCGCCGCCCTGCAACAGAAACGCCTCGCCCCGGGCCGCCGCCGCCAGCTTCTCCTTCAGTGCCTCAATCTCCCAGGAAGTGACCAGGGGTGGCAACTGGGCCAGTTGCGCCAGGGTCTCATTGAGGGCTTCCGGTGAGGGATAGCGGGCCTGCTGTTTGGCGGGTTTATCCTGCCAGGATTCGGGGTGCCAGTGGTTCATTGATTAGGACTCGGGTTTCAGGTGGCGCGGAAGGTATGGGACCGACCGGATCAATACAGCGGGCAGCATAGCGGAAATTGCCCCCATTGGGGAGTGGGGCACCCTGTCCGGGCCGCCGCTCGCGCCGGCATGGGGTTTGCCGGGGAGCGGATGCCCGATTGGTCCTGCGCTTAATCAGCTGGCCGCACCGGCCTGACGGCCCAGCTCGAAGGCCTTCTCATTGATCTCCACCAGGGCCGGCTTGCGGTCCCGGAAGCGATCCAGGATCTCGGCCTTCAGGGTCTCGGCGGGGAACGGCAGCAGTTCAGAGATAGCGCCCAGCATGACCGTGTTCACCAGTTTGAAGTTGCCCAGTTCGCGGGCGATGGCGCCGGCATCGAAGGCGTGGCACTGGATGCCGGTCTTGACGATCTCGGCGACCGGATCTTCCGGGTAGTCATACAGACCGAGGCTCACCACCGGTGGTTCCTGGCGCGTGGTGTTGATCATCACCACCCCGGTCGGGCGCAGCTGATTGCACCAACGCAGCGCCTCGGCCGGCTCGAATCCCACCAGGATGTCGGCTTCACCCGGGGGAATGGCGGGGGACAGCACCTGGCTGCCAAAGCGCACATGGGAGGTGACCACGCCGCCACGCTGGGCCATGCCCGCCACCTCGGTCTTCTTGACATCGAAGCCCTGGTTAAGGGCGGTCTGGGAGAGGATCTCGGCGGCGGTCATGACACCCTGGCCGCCAATACCGGCGACCAGGATGTTGGTGATGTTGTTTTCGCTCACTTTAGGTTCTCGGTTCTGATAAATGGATGCGTTAAAAGGGACCGGTCACTGCCGGACAAAGTCGGCCAGCGGCAGAATGGCGTCCGGACCACAGGTCTTGGGACAGAGATTGCAGCCGGTGCAGGCGCCGCTCTCGATCTTGACGAAGGCCAGCTCCTTTTCGCTGCCGTTTGGTTTCACCACCGTCTCCCGCCGGGTCACCAGGATCGCCGGACAGCCGATGTCCAGGCAGTTCCCGCAACCGGTGCACTTGTCGTCGTCTACCGTGAGGGCCGGCTGGGCACCGTAGAAGTCCACCAGGACGCAGGGTTGGTTGGTGATAATGACCGACGGCTCCGGCACCTTCACCTCTTGTCGCAGGGCGGTGAACAGGGTCGGCAGCTCGTAGGGGTTGACCTCGTGGATACGTTCCGGCTTGACGCCCAGCGCTTCGCACAGCTTGCGGAAATCGACCTGCATCGACTCTTCGCCATGGATGTCCCGGCCGCTGGCCGGGTTGTCCTGGCCGCCGGTCATGCCGACCGCCCGGTTGTCCAGCAGCAGGATGGTGACATTACCCTTGTTATAGGTGATGTCGAGCAGGCCCTGCATGCCCATGTGCATGAAGGTGGAGTCACCGATTACCGCGATAATCTTCTTGTCCTTGTCGGCCTCGACCCGGCCCTTGTCCAGGCCGTGGGCGATACCCATGGAAGCCCCCATGCAGATGGTGGTGTCCAGGGCGTTCCAGGGATGTCCCGCGCCCAGGGTGTAGCAGCCGATATCGCCGGAGATGGTGGTATTGCGGATCTTCGACAGGCAGTAGTAGATGCCCAGATGGGGGCAGGCCACGCACATGGTGGGGGGGCGTGGGAAAACATTGATACCGGTGGCCGGATCGATCCGGGGTGCCGGTGGCTTGATCTCGACCGGCGCCTTGACGGCGGGCGCGGCCTGCGCAGCTGCCTCCGCGACCGTCTCGCCCAGCAGCGCGGCGATGGCCGGGCGCAACACATTGGGGGACAGTTCGCCGATGCGCGGCAGGATCTCCTTGCCCAGCAGCTCGATGCCGGCTGCTTTCAGTTCGGTCTCCAGCAGCGGTTCCACCTCTTCCACCACCACCAGCTGGTCCACCTGGTCAGCCAGTTCACGGATTTTGTTGACCGGTACCGGATAACTGAGGCCGAGCTTGATCAGCGGGGCGTCCGGGAAAGACTCCCTGACATGCATGTAGGTGGGGCCCGAGGTGACAAAACCGACCCGCCGGTCGCTGCCCGGCTGGATGAAGTTGAGCTCGCTGGTTTCGCTGTGGCGCAGGATCTCGGTATCGCGCTCGAACATCTTTGGCAGGCGCTGTTTGGCCACGCCGGGGGTCATGATCAGGCGGGAGGGATCTTTCACAAAACCTTCGGCGCGGACCTTCTCCTGGCGATCGCCGAAGTTGACCACGCCTTTGACATGGCAGATACGGGTGGTGAGGCGCAGGATCACCGGGGTGTTGAACTGCTCAGACAGCTCAAATCCCCGCTGGACGAATTCGTAGGCTTCCTGGGTATCGGCCGGCTCCAGTACCGGCACGTGGGCAAAGCGGCCCCAGAAGCGGGAGTCCTGCTCATTCTGGGAGGATGACAGACCGACATCATCCGCCACCGCGATCACCAGTCCGGCACCGACTCCGGCCAGGGTTTGGCTCATCAGGGCATCGGAGGCCACATTCAGACCCACATGCTTCATGGCGCAGAGTGCCCGGCTGCCGGCCAGCGAGGCGCCGATGGCTACCTCCAGAGAGACCTTTTCGTTGACCGACCACTCGGTGTACATCTCCGGGTAGTGGGCGGCAAACTCCAGGATTTCGGTTGACGGGGTGCCGGGATAGGCGGCGGCCAGATTGCAGCCCGCCTCCCAGGCACCGCGCGCTATGGCTTCATTTCCCGACATGAAGCGCCGGTTGGAACCGCTCAATGGGGGGACTGCACTCACAATAATTCACCTCTAACGCTTGAAACAACAGGGGCTGCCACAACGGCCAGCCCCCTGGGATCGCACTATCTTACTATAAAGACGATACAGTTACTTTTTCCGGTGATCGATCACCCGTACCGCTTTACCCTCGGAACGGGGCAGCTCGCCCACGCCCTTGATGACCACTTTACAGGAGACTCCGATGAAGTCCTTGATGTCACGCACCACTTTGGCGGCGGTGCGGTCGCGGGCTTCCTGGGGCTGCTCCATCAGTGGCGGGCTGCCCTCCACGTTGACCACCATGGAGTCCATGCTGCCTTCGCGGAACAGTTCGATCTGGTAGAAGGGCGAGAGAATCTCGCTCTGCATCAGCACCGCCTCCACCTGGGTCGGGTAGACGTTGACGCCGCGGATGATCAGCATGTCATCGCTGCGCCCGGTGATGCGCTGCATACGTACGTGGGTGCGGCCGCATTTACAGGGCGCTCTGTCCAGCACCGAGATGTCACGGGTGCGGTAACGGAGGATGGGGAACGCCTCTTTGGTGAGGGAGGTGAAGACGATCTCACCCTCTTCCCCATCGGGCACCGCCTTGCCGGTATCCACGTCCACGCACTCCACCAGGAAGTGATCCTCCCAGATATGCAGGCCGTTCTTGGCTTCGATACACTCGTTGCCGACGCCGGGGCCCATCACCTCGGAGAGGCCGTAGATGTCGACGCAGTCGATACCGAGGCGGGATTCCAGTTCGTAGCGCATCTCCTCGGTCCAGGGCTCGGCGCCATGGATGCCGACGCGCAGCGGCAGCTTACGCATGTTGATGCCCATCTCCTCGGCCGCCTCGGCCAGATTCAGGGCATAGGAGGGGGTACAGCTGATGGCGGTGGGGGCAAAATCCTGCAGCAGCATGAGCTGTTTCTGGGTCTGGCCGCCGGACATCGGGGTGACCATGACGCCCAGCTCCTCGCCACCGTAGTGGAGGCCCAGCCCGCCGGTGAACAGGCCGTAGCCGTAGGCGTTGTGCAGGCGGTCGCCGTGATTCAGGCCGGACGCGGAGAGGCAGCGCGCCACCAGTTGTCCCCAGGTGCGGATATCCCGCTTGGTGTAACCCACCACGGTCGGCTTGCCGGTGGTGCCGGAGGAGGCGTGAACCCGCACCACCTGTTCCGTGGGGACGGCAAACAGCCCAAACGGGTAGTTCTCCCGCAGATGTTCCTTCTTGGTGTAGGGGAGGTGTCTGATATCGCTTAACTGCTGGATATGCTCGGGTCGCACGCCAAGCTCATCCATCGCATTCCGATAAAATTTGACCGTGTGGTAGCAGCGCTCCACCGTGGCTTTCAGGCGTTTCAGCTGGAGTGCTTCCAGCTCTTCCCTGGGCATGGTTTCTAATTCGGAATGCAGTATCATTTTTTATCCTCCGGGATCAGCATTTTTCCCCATCCAGTCGGCAACCTTGTCGGATCGACGGAATACCGTGCCGCTGAACAGTCCCACCAGGCGGCCGTCACCGGTCTTTACCTCTACCGTGTAGAGACCGGTACGTCTGGTCGAATTCTCCTCCCGGGCCTCGGCGATCAACTGGTCGCCTTCACGGCTCGATCCGGGAAAACTGAGTTGGGTCGACAGCGCCAGCGAAGTGGTGCCGTGGGAATTGGATGCAACCGCAAAGGCGAAATCCGCCAGGGTAAAGGTGACACCGCCCTGGGTGACCTGGACCGCGTTGAGCATGTCCGGCCGCACGGTCAGGGAGGCGCGGGCATATCCCGGGCTGACCGATTCCAGTTTGATACCCAGCAGGCGGGCAAACTTGTCCTCCTGCTCCATCCAGTGGCCGATCTGCTCGGCTTGTTGTGCTGTTTCTGTCGACATAAAGACCCTATTCTAAAACGTGGGAGCTGGGATAACCAAGCCCTTTCTGTTGCAATGGATACCGTTCTGTAGGCGACGGCGAAGAAGCGGAAAGTTATGGCTCGGCCAGTTTTTCCGAAAGCAATGTGTAGCCATGCAGCCGCAGTGTCTCATCGACCTGTTGTGGCTGATCGGCGGTATAGCGCACGATGGCGACCCGCTTGGGGCTGCTCATCTGGGACACCGGCGACACCACGGTGGCGATATAGCCGCCGGCATCGTTGATCTCGTGCAGCAGGCTGCCGAGGGCGCGGGCTTTGTTGGGCAGGCTGACCGCGATGCGGGTGGTCTGATCCAGCCCGCAGCCCATCACATCCAGGAAGAAGTCCAGGATATCGGTCTCGCTGACCACCCCGACCAGCTCGCCGTTATCGATCACCGGCAGATTGCCGATACGCCGGTCGCGGATCAGCCGGCCGGCCTCCTCCACCAGGGTATCGGGGGCGCAGGTGATCACCTCGCGCACCATCAGCTCACCGACGGTGATCTTGGCGGTCAGATAGTTCACCTCACCCACCGACAGGGTGGTGATGGCGGAGGGCTCGGCCCGGTCCAGCTCCTTCTGGCTGAACAGCCCCACCAGGTGGTTCTGGTCATCCACCACCGGCAGATAACGCCGGCCCTTCTCCCGCATCACCTGGGCCGCATGGCTGAGCTTCATGTCGGCCGTCACGGTATCCACGGGGCGGGTCATGATCTGTTCCACATACATAGCGTCTTCAACCTCGCTCTTGTTAATCGCACGGATGGCCCGGGCCATCGTTTTATCAGTGGCCCAGGTAGGCCTTCTGCACCGCCTCATCGGCCAGCAGTTCATCGGCATCGGCACTCAGTACCACCCGGCCGGTCTCCAGCACATAGCCGCGATCAGCGATGCCGAGCGCCGCCTTGGCGTTCTGCTCCACCAGCAGGATGGTCACGCCCTGCTCATTGAGCTCGCGCACCACCCGGAAGATCTCCGCCACCAGCAGCGGCGCCAGCCCCATGGAGGGCTCATCCAGCAACAGCAGCTTGGGCCGGCCCAGCAGCGCCCGGCCCATGGCCAGCATCTGCTGCTGTCCCCCGGACAGGGTACCGGCCGCCTGGCGGCGCTTCTCCTGCAGGATCGGGAACAGTTGGTAGATCTTCTCCAGCTCCGCCGCCACCCAGGCCTTGTCCTTGCGCTGGGTAAAACTGCCCAGCAGCAGATTGTCCTCCACACTGAGCGGCGCGAACACCTGGCGCCCCTCGGGGATATGGCAGATACCGGCCTGGACGATCTTGTGCGGCGCGGTGCGGGTAATCTCCTGCCCATCAAAGATCACGCTGCCACCACTCGCCTTGTGCACGTTGGAGAGGGTGTGCAGCAGGGTGGTCTTGCCGGCGCCGTTGGCGCCCACCATGGCCACCAGCTCACCGGGCTTCACCTCCAGGGAGATCCCGTGCAGGGCCTGGATCGGCCCGTAATGGGCGGTCAGTTCGGTTACCTGTAACAGGGCCTCAGACGGCATACTGCACCTCTCCCCCCAGATAGGCCTCGATCACCTTCGGGTTGTTCTGTATCTCCTGCGGCAGCCCCTCGGCCAGGCGACTGCCATAATCGATCACCAGGATGCGGTCGGAGACCTGCATCACCAGCCCCATGTTGTGCTCCACCAGCAGCACACTGACACCGGTCTGGCTGATACGCCGGATCAGCTCGCGCATCTCCACCGTCTCGGTATCGTTGAGCCCGGCGGCCGGCTCATCCATCAGCAGCAGCTTGGGTTGGGCGGCCAGGGCGCGGGCAATCTCGACCCGCTTGAGCACCCCGTAGGGGAGCGCATCGGCGGGCTGGTCGATATAATCCTCCAGGCCGCAGAAGACCAGCGCCTCGCGGGCCCATTCCTGGGCCTGGCGCTCCTCCCGCAGGATGTTGGGCAGGCGCAGGGCGGCACTCCAGAGACGGCTGTGGGTGCGCAGGTGGCAGCCCACCTTGACGTTATCCAGCACACTCATGTTGAAGAACATCTGCAGGTTCTGGAAGGTACGGGAGATGCCCATGGCGGCCACCTGGTGGGGCATCCGCCCGACGATCTCCTGGCCCTGGAAGCGGATACTCCCCTCGTTGGGCCGGTAGATCCCGGAGAGCATGTTGAACAGGGTGGTCTTGCCGGCCCCGTTGGGACCGATGACCGCATAGACCTGGCTCTCCGGGACCTCGAAGTGGAGATCGGCAATGGCGGTCACACCACCAAAGGAGATGGTCAGATCCTGGACCTCAAGCAGCGCCATGGGGGTCCTCCTTCTGTTGGGTTGTGCCGGTGGCGGGCCCGGCCGGTGCCGCCCGCTGGCGGCGCCGGGTGAGCTTGCGTAACAGCTCCAGCAGGCCGACGAACAGGCCCTGGGGCAGGAAGATCATCATGCCCATCAGGATGGCGCCGAAGATCATCACCTCGTAATCCTCGAACACCACCAGCAGCTCGGGCAGGAAGGTGAGGATGATGGCACCGAGCACGGCGCCATAGGTGGAGGCCATGCCGCCGAGCACCACCATGGTGACCAGCTCGATGGAGAAGGCAAAGCTGAACGAGTCGGGGCTGACAAAGGCCTGCTGATGGGCGAACACGCTGCCGGCCAGGGCGGCGATCAGGGCGGCGAGCACGAACACGCCGGTCTTGGTGGCGGCGGTGTTGATGCCCATCATCTCGGCCGCCACCTCGGAACCGTGCAGGGCGCGCAGGGCGCGGCCGCTGCGCGAGTCGATCAGGTTCAGGGCCAGCCACACCACCAGCAGCAGCAACCCGCCGATGACCATATACCAGCGCTCGTCACTGTCCACCGCCCAGCCGAACAGGGACAGGGTGGGGATACCGCCCAGGCCGTCCGGCCCGCCGGTGAGCCAGCCCAGCTGCACGATAAAGATGTGCACGATGATGCCCAGGCCCAGGGTGGCCATGGCCAGGTAGTGCCCCTTCAGCTTGAGGATCGGACGCGCCACGATGTAGGCCAGGGTGCCGGTGAAGGCGAGGCCGACCAGCAGGCTGGGCCAGGGGTTCCAGCCGTAGCGGGTGGTCAAAATGGCCGAGCTGTAGGCGCCGATACCGAAGAAGGCGGCATGGCCCAGGGAGATCTGTCCGGCATAACCCATCAACAGGTTGAGGCTGACGGCCAGGATGGCGTGCAGTCCGGCCGAGACGCCGACCACGGTGACAAAATAGTTATCGGGAAAAATAAACGGCAGCACCAGGATCGCCACGGCCAGAAGAAAAAATCCGCTCAGTCGCTTCATGGTTACACCCTCTCGACCGAGGCCTTGCCGAACAGGCCGCTGGGGCGGAAGAACAGCACCAGCAGGAGAATAATAAAGCCGATCGCATCCTTGTAGCCGGACGAGATCAGGCCGGCGGAGAGGGACTCGATCAGGCCCAGCAGCAGGCCGCCGGCGACCGCCCCCATGGGGTTGCCCATGCCGCCGAGGATGGCGGCGGAGAAGCCCTTGAGCCCGAGCATGACACCGGTGTCATAGGAGGCGAAGGTGATCGGCGCCACCAGGATACCGGCCATGGCGCCGAGGGCGGCGGAGAGGCCGTAGGCGACCAGCAGCATGATGCTGACATTGATCCCCACCAGGTGGGCGGCGGTCTTGTTGCAGGAGCAGGCGAGGATCGCCTTGCCCAGGGTGGTGTGGGTGAAGAAGTACTGGGCACCCAGCACCAGCAGGGCGGCACCGCCCATGACCCAGAGACTCTGGGGCAGCACGGTGGCGTTGCCGATCTGGATCGGCGCATCACCGGAGAACGGCGGCAGGGCGAACAGATCCTTGCCCCACACCAGCAGGGCCACGCCGCGCAGGAAGATGGAGGCGCCGATGGTGATGATAATGGTGGTGACCACCGAGGCCCCCCGGGCCGGGGCGATGGCGAAGCGCTGCAGCGCCATGCCCACCAGGGTGGTGATCAGCACCGCGCCAAGGGCGGCGGCCCACAGGGGCAGGCCGCTGTCGCCGGCGGAGAGTGCCACCGCGCTCATGGCGCCGATCATGACGAACTCCCCCTGGGAGAAGTTCACCACGTCCGAGGCGTTATAGATAATGGCAAAGCCGAGTCCCACCAGGGCATAGGTGGAGCCGACGGTGATGCCGGTAAGCAGAAACTGGAGGATCTGATCGAACATCCGAGAAATCCTGTGTCGGGGAAGCTGTCCGGCCTCGCCGCGGCCGGTTAACAGGGCGGTGAGGTGGCGCTACTCCCGGTTTTTTGAACGGGTTGGGTGTCGGGCCCGTCCGCATCCGGCGGACGGTGGACGGCCCGGTCAGAACCGGGCCGCCCGCCGGACTCAGTTGACGATGGTCCAGTCGCCGTTCTTGATCTCCAGCATCTGGAAGGCATCCAGGCCCAGACCCAGGTGGTCGGTGGGGCTCATGGTGAATACGCCGCCGGTGCCGGGGAAGTTGGTGGTCTTCTCGATCTCGTCACGCACCTTGGCCTTGTCGGTGGAGTTGGCGCGATCAATCGCCTCCAGGGCGATCATGAGACCGTCATAGGCGTGGCCGCCGAAGGTGGAGACATCGCCATACTTACCCTCGTAGAGGTTCTTGTAACCGAGCAGGACCGGCCGCTGGGGATCGCTCTCCGGCAGCTTCTCGGCCACCAGCAGGGCGGCGGCGGGCAGGCGTACGCCCTCGGCCGCATCCCCGGCCAGCTCGATGAACTTCTTGGAGGCGACGCCGTGGGACTGGTAGAGCGGCAGGGTGATGCCGAGCTGACGCACGTTCTTGGTGACAATCGCCGGACCGGAACCGAAGCCGAAGTTGAGGATCGCCTGGGCGTCGGTGTCGCGGATCTTGGTGAGCTGGGCGGTCATATCGGTATCCTTGGCGCCGTACTGCTCGTCGGCGACGATCTCGATATTATAGTTGGGTGCCATGGCCAGGCTCTGGGCGCGACCGGACTTGCCAAAACCGCCGTTGCCGCTGATCAGGGCGACCTTGGTGATGCCGCGCTTCTGCATATCCTCGTAGATCTTCTGGGCGGCCATGCGGTCGGTGTGGGGGGTCTTGAAGGTCCACTTCTGCACCGGATCGATGATCTTGATGGAGCCGGCCAGGGAGATGAAGGGGATCTTGGCGCGCTGGACCAGCGGCATCACCGAGAGGCTGGAGCCGGAGGTGGAGCCGCCCACGATGACGTCGACCTTGTCCTTCTGGATCAGGCGCTTGGCGAAGCTGACCGCCTCCTTGGCATTACCGCCGGTGTCGTAGTGCACCAGCTCCACCGGACGGCCATCAATACCGCCCTTGGCGTTGATGTTCTCGATGTACATCTGCAGGGTCTTCAACTCCGGGTCGCCCAGAAACGATGCCGGCCCGGTCACCGACAGAAAGGTGCCGATGCGGATCGGCTCCGCCGCCGATGCCTGAAACGATCCCAGGGTCAGTAGTGCGCTGATGGCCAGGGTGGAT